>Ga0116170_10000716_pt1 | contig 34722 bp, 30 predicted proteins | sample AD_JPNHW1_MetaG_FD_89797 | JGI IMG/M metagenome (GOLD analysis project Ga0116170, IMG submission 89797) | Active sludge microbial communities of municipal wastewater-treating anaerobic digesters from Japan - AD_JPNHW1_MetaG | ecosystem: Engineered > Bioreactor > Anaerobic > Digestate | place... | reverse complement strand
TCAATAGTGTCTACTTAAATTAATTTTTCGTTCTTTGAAATCATTGGTACAAAAGGCTTGCAGAAGAAAATAATACCGTGACGATTTGAATTGATTCATAGCTTGGTGAAAAATCCATTCGATGAATCAAGGCAAGTATGTTTTTGCGCAACTTACAGATTTTCTTCCTCAAAGAGTGTTTGATAGAATTGTTGAGCACTACAATGGAAACTCTGGTGTTCGCCATTTTTCTTGTTGGAACCATCTCCTATGCATGATGTTTGGGCAGTTGAGCGGACGTGAGAGTTTGAGTGACCTGGTCCTGGGTCTTACAGCGCATCGAGGCAAATCGTATCACTTGGGACTGAGTAAAAGCGTGACCAAATCAAACCTGGCAAAGGCCAACAAAAATCGGGATTGGCGCATCTATGCTTCGTTCTGTTACGAGATGATTGGAATAGCTCAAAAAGAATGCATTCCAGATAAGGACTTCGCTGTAGCTTTCGATGGACCTGTATTTGCTTTTGATAGCACTACGATCGACCTCTGCTTGAGCATCTTCTGGTGGGCTCCTTTTAGGAAATCCAAGGCTGGGATTAAACTTCACACACTTTTTGACGTGAAGACATCAATCCCGACCGTGGTTCTCTTTACCGACGCCTTGACACATGATGTAAACGCGCTTGATTACCTCGGTTATGAAAAAGGAGGCTTTTATATCTTCGACAGGGGTTATGTTGATTATGCTAGATTGCACAGGATCCATCTGGAAAGGGCTTTCTTTCTGGTCAGGGCTAAGAATAACCTGAAGTTTAAAAGAATGTACTCCTTACCACATAATCAAGGATCAAACATCTGTTCGGATCAAATCGGTAGATTTTCCAACTATTACGCATCAATTGACTATCCCAATAAAATCAGGCGGGTAAAGTTTTTTGATGAAGAAAATCAGCAATACATTGTTGTCCTGACGAACAACTTTGACTTGAGTGCTGAAGAAATTGCTCTCCTTTATCGCTATCGCTGGAAGATAGAGCTATTCTTTCGATGGATTAAACAGCACCTCAAAATCAAATCCTTTTGGGGAACCTCGATCAACGCAGTAAAGATCCAAGTCTACACAGCAATCATAACATACACGCTGGTTTCTATAATAAAAAGCAAATTGAAAATTGAAAAATCAATCTACGAAATATTACAGATACTGAGTTTTTCATTAATTGACAAAACTCCTGTAAATGAGCTTCTTGCAAATCCTAATTACCAAGATGTCAAAGAACTAAATTCTAACCAGTTGAGTATCTTTTAGTTTAAAGTGGACGCTATTGAATCAACTTAAAAGTTAAAAAAATGAAAGGATTAACTATTTTATTGTCTGCCATTCTGTTAGCGATGGAATTTTGCAGTGCACAAAACAATGCAGTTCCCGTTCCCGATTCAGCACAAGCGCTTATGACCATTCAGCAACTCATTAAAGATGCCCGCGAGGGTATAGATTTTATCAATAATGATGACCTGATACAACGAATCAATGCGAATCCAAAACTTATTTTAATTGATGTGCGTGGTAAAGATGAATATGATGCAGGACATTTTAAAGGAGCAACCTGGTTAGATAGAGGTGTTGTGGAATTCACATTAGCCCGTACGTTGCGTGACCCGGATGCAGAAATAATTGTCTACTGTTTAAAAGGAAACCGTTCAGCTTTGGTTGCTAAAACTCTTAAACATATGGGTTACAAAAATGTTAAATCACATATTGGTCTTGAATACTGGATTAATGCCGGTCTTCCTATCTGTAATTTTTTAGGGGAAATAAAAAGCATTAAACTAAGGGAACTTAATGCAGCCACCAATCCTGTTGAATTTTATTTAGATAAGAAATAGACAACAATAATGTTTCTGAGTTTATCGGGCGGCAAGGTGAGAAAACAGGCAGATCCTGAGTACTCCATACAAAAAAATGATAGCGGTATATTGTGAACATGACCCGCAATCCGGATATTCTCATTAAAAATAACTAATTTAGTAAAATTAAATATTTATAAACCGATGAATACAAGCATTAAGGATAAATTTGGACCATGCGGGATTTTTTGTGAAAAATGTTTTGCTTTTTCCGATGGAACCATAAAGCAAAATAGCATCTCCCTTGAAAATGCACTTGGGAATTTTGGTATTTATGCCGAACGATTTTCAGAATTGCTTCATGAGCCGGCATTTTGCGATTATCCAAATTTCAAAAGGCTGTTACATTATTTCGCAACCGTTGAATGTCGCGGATGTCGGAAGGAAACATGTAAATTATTTAAAAATTGCATGGTTCGTAATTGTCATAAAACAAAAGGTGTGGATTTTTGTTTTCAATGTTCTGAATTTCCTTGCAGCGATACCGGATTTGATGAACATTTAAATAAAAGATTTATTCAAATAAATTTGAGGATCAAGAAAATCGGAATTGAAAAATATTACAATGAGGTCAAGGATAAACCAAGATATTAACACCTCCATACTGAAGCCTGTTGCAGGAGATCAATGCTAAACGCGCCGATGATGATTATAGCGAATGAAAACCCGGGTAGTGTTTATTTAAGTGAACATTTTATTGTTATATTTGTTAATTCAAATTAGCAAAAATGATGGAATCTTTATATAGCTATCAAAATCAACTGCTTGCATCAACGGAGTTTTTCTTCAGACGCTCCTTCATTGACTCTGTGGAGTGGAATGATCGGTTGATCGGGATCGTTGGCGCAAGGGGAGCCGGAAAAACCACCTGTTTACTCCAGCGATTGCAGGATATCGGTACAAGTGATCTGTCGAACCTTTACGTTACGCTCGATAACCTGTCCAATCCTTATCCCACCCTCATTGCACTGGCAGAGACATTTCACAACAGGGGAGGAAAAGTACTGATTCTGGATGAGATTCATAAGTACCCGGGATGGGCAGGTGAGTTGAAAAACATTTATGACAGGTTCCCCCGATTGAAGGTCGTATATTCAGGATCTTCAACCCTGAAAATCAGGGACGAAGCGGTTGATTTGAGCCGAAGAGCGGTGGTTTATCAATTGCAGGGATTGTCATTCAGGGAATATCTTGAAATCATTGTCAAATGCAGCCTTCCCAAAATCAGTCTCCATGAGCTGTTAAAAGATCATGTAGGGTTCTGCATCAGGCTGATTAAGGATCTGAAACCGCTGGCATATTTCAAACCCTATTTAAAAAATGGCTATTTTCCCTTTTTTCTGCAATCGGAGAAAACCTATTTGTTTAAACTCCAGGCCATAATTAATTATATTCTTGAAAGCGAGATCCCTGGCATCCTTAATATTGAATACCGGAACATTCAGAAAATGAAAAGGGCCTTGCAATATATTGCCGCAAACTTACCCTATCAGCCAAACATTTCGAAGTTGGCAGAATCAATTGAGCTTAACCGAAACAGCTTGCTTACCTATCTGGGATTGATGGAACGTGCAGGGATTATTACATCGTTATATCAATCCGGGAGTTTCTATGGTAAATTAACCAAACCCGGGAAGATACTGCTTCATCATCCGAATCTATCTTTTGCACTGAACTCAGGGGAAGCAAACATCGGTAACCTTCGTGAATGTTTCTTTGTTAACCAGTTGGCGCATTCTCATAAAGTGGAACTGGCTGTAAAAGGTGATTTTATGATTGATGAAAAATATCTTTTTGAAATTGGTGGCAAAGGAAAAAAAGGAAAGCAGATTGCAGGAATGCAAGAGGCCTTTATTGTGGCAGATGATCTGGAGACAGGATTTGATAATAAAATCCCACTCTGGTTATTCGGGTTTCTATACTGAAGCCCGTTTAAAATTTACGATTGACATGATTTACGATTTACGATTGAATATGTATGACGTATCTATTCAAGATCGACGAAAGTTACTTTCAGGTTTTGGTGTTACAGATAAATTCCAACACGAAAAGCTATAATGTAAGCCTCCCCGAACTTCGGCCATTTAAAATTAGCACAAATTAGAAAAAGTTTAATTTTAAATGTCGAAAAAAATCTATGAAGAAGTCTCGCTTTTCAGAAGCACAGATTGTGTCGATTCTGAAGAAACACGAGGCGGGGATAAAAACGATTGATCTCTGCCGGGAGTATGGAATAAGTGAACAGACATTTTATAACTGGAAGGCAAAATACGGTGGAATGACGGTTCGGGAGCTTAAACGGCTGAAAGAACTTGAAGCCGAAAACGCCAGGTTAAAAAAGATGTTCGCTGACATAAGCCTTGAAAATTATGCGCTCAAAGACCTGATCTCAAAAAAATTGTAACGCCTGATGATCGAAGAGAAGCAGCTTGTTTTCTGGTTGAAGACCATAAGCTAAGCGTTCGTCAGGCATGTAAAGCAGTTAAATTGCCAAGAAGCTCGTACCAATATCAACCTAAACCGAAAGATGATTCGGCTATTATCAATGCTCTGGATGAAATGGTGACCAAGCATCCCTGTATCGGATTTGATAAAAGCTTTAAGCGATTAAGGCTACAGGGACACCTGTGGAACCACAAGAGGGTATATCGCGTGTACACTGAAATGAAACTCAATATCCGCCGTAGGGCAAAGAAAAGGTTACCGGCAAGGGTAAAACAGGCCTTATTCCAGCCTACATCTGTTAACCAGGTATGGAGTATCGACTTTATGTCAGATAGTCTTTGGGATGGCCGCAAATACCGTTTATTGAACATTATTGATGACTTTAACAGAGAAGTCCTGGCAATCGAGGTCGATACTTCTCTCCCTTCTTCACGGGTTATCCGGACTCTTGAAAATATAAGTCTTTATAGAACTCTTCCCAAGATGATCCGGGTGGATAATGGACCGGAGTTCATCTGCGATAAATTCGATCATTGGTGCAAGCTTCACGAGATCCTGTTGGTGTTCATCCAGCCTGGAAAACCTATGCAGAATGGATATATTGAACGGTTTAATGGAAGTATACGACGAGAATTACTGAATGCCTACGTGTTCAGGTCTCTATCAGAAGTCAAGCAAATGGTCAAGGAATATACAATCGATTACAACTACCATCGTCCTCATGACTCCTTGGATGACAAAACACCGAATCAAATGATGGGTGAAACTGAAGTAAAAGTGTCTAATTTTGAATGGCCCGAAAAATAGGGAGGCTTACATTCATCTTATAAATCATTTTAAAAAGTTATTAAAATTGGTTTCTAACCAATCTGAAAAAGAAAATTGTATTTAAATATTTAATCTTTATATCAGGTACCTGCTTCCATATGTTTCCAATCCGGTTGACAAGCTGTCAAAGTTTGAATATATTTGGACATAAAATATCAAATAAATTGTCGTGCGTCGCAGCCCCGTATTAAGTATGCGAACCGTCAATCAGAATAAAATATGATGAACGAATGGAAAAACAGATAATTTTGGTTGTGGTTATTCTGTTGACATCCTCTGTCAAAGCACAAGTGGCCGGACATCAGGACCCGATCGACACCACGCTTAAATACAAATTGGAATCAATACGTGTGGCGGATCAAACCTTACGTCTGGTTCTACCTGAAGTTGAGAAAAAATTCGGGAAGGACTCCAAAGAAACAAAATATTTCTGGTCCCTTATTCATCAACAAGACAGTATAAACGAAAAAGAAGTGACCAAAATCATCGATAATTATGGATGGTTAGGCTACAATCGGATTGGCGGATCAGCCAATCAATCCTTGTGGTTAGTCATACAACACGCACCCGTGGAAATTCAGGAAAAATACGTTCCATACCTTAAAGAATCGGTCGAAAAAGGCGAATCCCAAGGCTGGTATTTAGCATTTTTAGAAGACAGAATTTTAATGAGAAATGGGAAAAAGCAGATTTATGGTACACAGGCGGTATTTAACAGGGATTCGGGAAAAACTTTTATATATCCAATACAGGATGTGAAAGATGTGAATATGCGACGAACTAAACTGGGATTAGAGACCATCGAAGAATATTCCGAAAAGAACGGATATATTTTTGAACCGGATAAATACTGAATAAAGACAGTTACAAAAGATTTAAAGACTTCAAACGAGGATTAATTTGTAGAATCCTTCCCGGAAAATGTTGAGAAATCACAAAAAGGATATGACTTGTTGATCAATATAAATGAAGGAAATGAATACTCCGAGTCCCACTTCGAAGGTTGTATTATAAATTCTATGTACAACGTAATCAACTTTTGACAACGTGGTCGAATTTACCGCACAGGCTAATTTCTGTTCCCGGCCATGATTTTCGGAGGGTTTGCATGGCTGATCCGGCGGAAGTAGGATTCGGTGAAACGGGAATCGATCTTTTGATAGAAGGCGATCAGGAGCTGGGCTTTCCGGCGGATTTTAGGATTACGTTCAACTATTTCCCAGAATGATTTTTCACCGCTGAACAGATTTTGTGCAAAAACGTTGATATCCTCCTCTACCGATGCCTGGCTGTACTGGGTGAGAAACCCCGAAGGATATAGTTCGGGATTAAGCGCAAGGGAGGCTTCACCGGTACGTATGGCGTAAACACCCCCGTTCCCATAGGTGAAGGTTGGCTCGTTGACCGCTTCCCACACGTTGGAGTTGAGGAAGGCCGGGAAACTACGCTTCAAAACACTCGAAAATTCATGGTGAAAAACGCCTTCGATGTAGCTGTCGGTAAATGAAGGATTTGACTCATCATCGCTGATGAAAACGGTGTTGCCGACATTGGTTCCGCCGAATGGAATCCCATAGAACTTCATGTATTTCAAGGCATAGATGCGGTCGAGGTGCTCCCGCAGTACCTGGTCGGGATATTTGGCAAAGGCCCTGTTGATGATGTGAATGAAGCGGTTTCGCTCGACGGGGGCCAGGGGAACAGCCGTGGCATTGATTTTCGGATGGTACCAGTGACTTGGAAAGATGCGTCCGTCGGGGGTGAAAATGATCTCGGTGTCGGTCCGTTCATCAACATAACTGTCGAGCGGAAAGGTACTTCCCAGCAATATCAAAACAACCATCAACAACGGCGCGAATGTTCTCATATAACAGGACATGATTATCCTGATACAAAGAACCAGGTTGAACCTTTACAAAAAACAACCGGAGAAGCCTAATTCTCAACGGGGGTTTGTTCATCAAAAATTCAATTAACATACTGAAAATGAACAGTATACTTGAAATTGGGAAACATCGGGCCCATTTAGGCCGGTTTCTGCCGGGGGAGGATTGTTAATAACGTTGTAACATTTTAAGAGTCAATAATTAAGATTAATTATTGAGTTTAGCTGCCGTTCCTGTGGTTTTCATGGAATTTTTTCAGCCGTTCCTCCAGCGCCGGGAATTGGTTGCGTTGCACGAGTGAGACGCATGCCCTGATACCTTCGGTCCGTTCACTGCCGGTAATACTCAGTGCAATGGCGCTGATCCCGTAATAGAGCAGTTCCTTCAGGAGCTCTTCGCCGTCGAAACCGGGGTACGCGAAGGTGAAGTAGAATCCGTCGGCAATCGGAACGCCGTCATCCTCATCATATACGATTTGAAATCCATTATCGGTAAACATCTTCTTCATGATCCTGGCCTTTTCGCCGTACTCCCGTACCACGCTGACGAAATCGAAGCTGCCGTCGTTCACCGCTTTGAAGATCGCTGCCAGTGCGTACTGAGTCGAATGAGTAGTTCCGGCGCTGAGTGCATAAACGGTTCCGTAAATCAAGGCTCTTCCCACAATATCGGTGGTGTAATAGCGGAGCAGATCGGCGGAACGCAGGTTGAAGAGATGGTTCGAAACGATCATCATCGCGATGCGCTGACCGGCATAACTGAATGCTTTGGAACTCGAGATGAGCATCACGTAATTATCGGTGTATTTCGCCACAGTAGGCTGAAAAGGAGGTTGCCCCGGTCTGGAATAATCCTTCCGGAAGTCCATGGCAAAATAGGCAAGATCTTCGATGATGATCACGTTGTACTTTGTAGCAAGTTCGCCGATGATCCTGAGCTCCTTGTCGGTGAAACAGATCCACGACGGGTTGTTCGGATTGGAATAGAGCACCGAATGAATATTTCCTTTGGAAAAATAGGACTCGAGTTTTTCCCTCAGTTTTTCCCCGCGGAAATTGTAGACGTCGAACGATTCGAATTTTTGCCCGAGCACTTTATGTTGCTGGTGGTGAACCGGAAAACCGGGATCAATGAAAAGGGTGGTGTCTTTCTCTTTGTAGATCTTTGAAAAGGTGAGGAATGCCGCGAACCCGCCCTGCATACTTCCCACGGTCGGGATGCAGTTGGCCGGATCGACATTGATATCAAGAAAAAGTTTGACAAACCGGGCAGCCTCCTTTTTCAGTACCGGAGTTCCTTCAATATCGGGATAGATGGAAGCAACCCCGCTGCGCAGCGCTTCGATTTCGGCTTCAATACCGATGCTTGCAGCAGGCAAACCGGGTACACCCATTTCCATGCGGACAAATTTTTCGCCGGTGTCTTTCTCAATTCCATTGATAAGTCGTTTGATTTCACGAATGGAGGCCGTTCCGATATTTCTGATCTTGCTTTCAGCGATGTGGCGTTGAACAATTTCGGCGTTAATGGGAGTCTCTTTCATTGTCGGATATTTTTGTTATTCAGGATAAACCGGATTACCGGGTAATCTTAAATTAATTGTCTGACAAAAGTCACAAAAGTTTTTCAATTAACAAACGGCCTTTTGAGCTTATTCCCTGAGTTTTTTCGGAAATTATCAACAAAACATGAACCTTGCATGAGGAATTTCTTATAAATCAGCAAAATGGGTCTGCATCTTTATCTCAGGTTCCGCTTTGGCGATAAGCGTAACCGTTTCAGCTTTTCGGCTACCCATGGGGAGATGGATCTCCGGCTTCTGAATCCGATGCTTACCAAATCGGGAAAACTCAAGACCGGGGTGATCTTTTACCGGCGTGATAAGGAGAAGGGGATCATCAACTTTGTCTGGAAAAGTGTTCTGACCGGGCTGAAATCGCAAATGGGCTTCAACTCCGAAGAACAGAAAGCAATGAAAAAGAAAGTGAAAAACAAAGATGAGAAGAAAAAATGATCCGCTACGACGTGTTGTTTTTCTGATCACCCTCTGTTCAGCGCTGCAGGTCGGTGGTCAGAAGGGTGTTTCACTGCCAACATAACAGTTGATTCCCTGTGCGGTAAAAATTTCCCGGATCTGTTCCAGGTCCTCTTTCGACGGGATGCCGAAAATCCCGGCGCCATAGGATCGGCCGGAGAGGGAGTACTTTTCTCTTCCCAGGTGGTGGAGCGGAAGGATATTGATTTCTTTACGGCCGGTCTTATGCAGGAATGCAGCCGTTTGTTCAATGTTTTCCCGGTCGTCGTTGAAACCCGGGATGACCGGCAGCCGGAAAACCAGCCGGCCGTTAAAGCGGGCTGCAAGTTGCAGGGCATTGTGGAGAATGAGGTGGTTGGTTGATCCGGTATGGGCATGATGCCGATCCGGATCTATATGTTTAAGGTCGAAAAAGATCCAGTCGAGGAAAGGAAGCGCAGGTTCCAGGCTGTTCCAGGGTATGTTCCCGCAGGTTTCGACAGCCGTATGGATGAATGCATCGTAGCAGCGTTCGAGAAACTGTGCAACGAACAAGGGCTGGGTGAAGGGTTCTCCGCCGGTGAGGGTGATCCCGCCCCGGTCGCCCCAGTAAGGACGGTCGCGACCGATCCTGTCGAAAAGTTCATCGACCGTCATTTCATAGCCACCAAGTTTGAGCGCCCCGGTGCAACAGGCCGCGATACAATCGCGGGTCGCACAACGGGAACAGAGACTGCGATCGAATGCCAATCCCTGCTGAGAAACGGTATCATCCTTTAATTCACCGGCACTTACATGGTTAAAAGGGAGGATTGTTCCATCCGGGCTGACCCTGCCGATTCCGGCCGTACCAAACTGTTCCGAAGCCATTGATTTGTCCGACGGTTCAGGTTTGCCGACCGGTGTGATCGCACCGTACTTACACGACTTCATACACAGCAGGTCGAACGTGCATTTTGACTGCTGGTACAGTGGTTCCTGTACCGAAGCTATTCCTTCGGGGTTGGAACACCAGGAACAACGTAACGAACACCCTTTCAAAAAGATGAGTGTACGGCATCCCGGTCCGTCGTGAACCGAAAAACCCTGGATGTCAAAGAGGGTTCCGCGGATCAGTTCGCTTCGATCCATCCGAAATCGGCGCATTGGACGGCGACCATGTCGGGATAAGCCAGGGTGGTACCCTTGCACTTTCCCAGAAAATCCCGCTCCGCTGAATAATTCAGACAGAATTTACACTTCGCGATCTTTTCAGCCTGATCACAGAAAGGATCATCCTGCGTGATCTTGTTTTTACTCCGTTTACACAATCCGTAGAAAACATCGACGGGAAGGAAGTAGCGGCAATCTTTACAGCTCTGGAAACTCATGGAAGATATAATTCAAATTAGCGAATAGCGATTAGGGATTAGCGAATAGGGATTAGCGAATAGGGATTAGCGATTAGTTATTAGCGAATAGAGAAGAAAACATTAAATCAAAGCTCAAAATTTTCAAATCCTCAAATCCTCAAATTTTTAATCGTAAATCATTAGCAAATCAGCACATTAGCACATTTTCTTTCATTCAATCGTAAATCGTAAATCTTGGCAATCGTAAATCAATTTGTCGCTGGTTTCTACACCTCTTCGTACTCCGTCCGGGCGATGACTTCATCCTGGATCTGTTTGCCAAGTTCGACCCAATACTGGGTGAAGCCGGCAACGCGGACGAGGAGACTCCGGTACTTGTCGGGTTCGGCTTGTGCCGCTTTCAGCATGCGTGAATCGACGATGTTGAACTGCACGTGGAATCCCCCTTTTCGCAAATAGGAACGGATCAGGTCAAGAAACTTCCTGGAACCTTCGCGTCCTTTGACGACGGAGGGGTGGATTTTCATGTTCAGTTGCGAATTCTGGGATGTTGCATGGTTCCAGCAGGTAGCCGAGTTAAACAGTGCGTACGGGCCGTTGCGGTCGGTGCCCGGGTAAGCCGAAACCGAGCCGTCGGAAAAGGTGGTGCCTCCCAACCGTCCGTCGGCGCCGGCAAGCGTGACCGCGCCCATGGGTCCGTGCGTCGATACCGAGATCTGACAGGCGTACATGGGTTCGTTGTACAGTGACCGGAAATCATGGGTCATCGTGCAAAACCATGTTTCCCATGCTTTCATGATTTCATCCACAAAGGGATCGTCGTTACCGAATTTTGGGGCATCGAGGCTGATCCGGTGAATCTTTTTCCAACGGTCATACCCATCATTCGGGATCTGATCGATCAGCGAATAAGAGCCGGTCTCATGGGCAGAATGGTACCCGAAATTAGCGAGAATGGCCTCCCTGTATTCGTTCAGCGAATAGGTTTTATCAGTAAAAACATTCTTTTTAAGCGATGCGAGCGAATTGATCAGGTTGGCGGTACCGCATGATTCGATGTTAAAAGTTGCATTGTATCGGCAGCCCATCTGCCCGATATCTTTTCCCTGTTCGAGACAGTCGGGTTTGAGCATGGAGTTGACCAGGGAGGGCGAAATCTTTCTCCAGGCGTCGTGCTGGATGTTGTTGGTGAGGGTAAGGACATGACAGGCACGCCGGAAATAATCCCTGAAAGCGTTCCACAATTCGTCATAGGTATCCAGTTTATATCCGTGTGCCGGGAAGATCCGTTCGCCGGAACGCATATCCATGCCGTCGAACAGGGTGACTTCAAGAATTTTCGGCAGGCTGAGGAAATGAACTCCGACACTGGTGGCGGGAGCCGAACCGCCCGGTATCCAATGAATCTCTCCGTCGAGCTCGAGCGGCATCCAACTGCCCGGGGAGGTTTCGAGGCAGCCGCCAATCGACCAGGCCCGTGCCTCCTCGAGGTTCATTCCTTCGTGGCCGTAGTTGGCCATCAGGAATTCCATCGCGACCTGGTTGTTGATCCACGCGGGGTATCCGGTTCCGATCTTGGTACATTCCACACCTTTAAGGAGAAATTCCTCCGGGAGTTTTTCATCGTAAAGAATGGAGAGGGTAGGCTGGGGCGTGTCGCAGGAAATCCCTGCTTCAAGGATCAGCATTTCCAACTCATTGGCTGCAGAGGTGCCATCTTTTTTAAGTCCTCCGAGACACAGATTGTTAAAGGTATTTCCGGAGAGGACGCCACCCACCACGCCCATGGAGGCAAAGCAATCGATCGCGGTGAATTTCATCCGCATACATTCGAGTAATTCGAGCGTCTGTTCCCGGGTGATGGCCTTCTTCAGAATATCACGCTGCCAGAAAGGGAACAGTACCTGTCCGACCCTGCCCGGGGATAACCCCGAAATGGCATCTTCGTTTAATACTGCAACATGTAACAACCAGATCATCTGGAGAGATTCGTGAAACGACCGCGGAGGATTTGAAGCCAGCCAGTCAAGTCGTTCAGCCATCTCCTCATATTCTTTCATTTGCGGAACATCGGTCTCGATAGATGCCATGAACCGCGCCTCTTCGGCATGGTTACGGATCCATTGCTGCAATCCTTCGATGAGGATCATCGTGGCCCGATAATAATACAGCCGGTCCATTTCAGGATAACCGGCCACTTCTTCCATCCGGGTGCGGCATCTCCGGATCAGGCCATCGAAGCCAAATTGCAGCGGGTAGTAGTAGTTGATAACTTCACGTCCCTGGGGAAGGGTATAACCCGAGTCGAACATACAGATCACCGAGCGCATCAGGGCTTCTTTTTCGGAGTAACCGGGAACCAGTTGTTCGTATTTGTGACCTACATCGTCGACCGACCGGTCCTTCCATTTTTTGGCAATTTCGATCATGACCGGCATCTCTTCAACCCGGAGTCCGAACTTTCCCGCGATGGATATCACGTTCCCGATACTTCGTGTGACATTGCCGCCGCCTTTTCCCATGGTTGTGAACTGGTCGGCCGTAAGCTTGCCAGATTCCTGCGCTTCTTTGTAAAGCTTATCTTCAGCCGCCATAAAGAAGGCTTCGGAGAGCCACGGCATGGGATATGAACCCCGCAGGTAAGAGGACTTACTCATTGCAAGCAGTTCACCGGGGTAGATCACCGGTGTGAGATGCGAAAATCCTGACTTCAAAGCTTCGGCCCGGCGGATAACCGGAATTTCTCCTTCGAGTTCTTCCCACCGGCGGGTGTACCAGAAAGGAAATTCCATCGAAACCGACGATTTGGTCTCGAAATAGCGCTCCCGCGCAGCTCCTGCCCGCTGGGTGATCTGCTTTTTTTGTTCCCGGTTCTCGACCTGGCTACCGGGCTGATGACCGTAATAATTGATATGAGAACTTTCGGTTTTGATCATAACGATAGGACTTTATACGTAACCGATTGATTTATATTGCAAATATAACATATAATATCATGAAATCTTCATTTATTAATTTTTCATTTTCATTTTTGACCTTTGACATTTCTAATTTATTTTTTACTTCTTCGCTAATCTTTATTTGTTGTATAGCATAACATATTTGACACTTTAATCGCTAATCCCTGATCGCTATTCGCTAATTTGAATTTCTTTCAATGTCTTTTCATGGCCATCAGGCTGGCGAGGGAGAGCAGCACGCCGAGGATAATACTGTAAAGGGCTGCTACCAGGATCCGGTAGCCTTCAGGAAGCATGAAATTCAGGGTCTGTGCCGGGATCCAGAAGATCGGAATGGTTTTTTTAATTACGAAGTTCCAGAAGGTGATCCAATCGCCCTCTTCGATATACCGGGCAACCGGGATCGGGGTCAGGAATTTCAGGAGTGAGCCGCCGGTGTGCATGATATGCATGTCGGTAAGCCGGTGAAAAGTCATAAATACCGGTGCAAATAGGAGGTTCAGGAGGGTCCCGACGCTCAGGGCGGCGAAGAATTTGATCCAGGAAAGTCCGGGTTGCCGGAGCACATCGGCAGGATTTTCGGTCGGGAACGGAACACCAAGGGTTTTCAGCACAAGGGGGGAGCCTTCACCAAAGATGACAAAGGCAACTTTAATGGTAATCCCAAGAAAACCCCATACCAGCGCCCGCGGGAGGATCCCGAAGCCGGGTTTGTTATAAACTCCCGACCGCAACCGCAGCCCCAGGCATTCGCCGAAGGTCGCCAGCAACGCGAATTTGACAAAGCTGGCCAGATAAGGAAATGATGCGTTGATCCGGTTGTAGGCATGAATGAACTCAGGAAAAATAAAGAATGGGAGCACAACGATAACAACAACCGCGATTACGATAAAATCCTTTTTTTTCATGACTGGTTCACGGAATTTTCAGGATGCGAAATTACGCAAACCAACGCACAAGGACAAACGGAACATCCTTATATACCGCCCCAGACAATTAGCGTTGAAGGATATCCGTAATTCACGACCATAACCGGATTGTACGGTACCGGAGCAAGGTTGCATGGTATGAACGGATGGCCCGTCCGGTTAACTGTATTAGTTGAAGGTGGGGTCGGCCGGGAAATTGGCCCAGATGGCATAGTCCTGTCCCATGCTTTTAAGATAATTGCTCCAGAGGGTTTCAGGGTGTTCGTTAATCACTTCATGGATGGTGGTGTGCGACAATACCCATGATTTTTCACTGATCTCGCGGTCGAGCTGATTGGGTGACCAACCGGAGTAACCTACGAAAAACCGGATTTCGGAGGCAGAGATTGCCCTGGTCTTCATGAGGCTCCTGACGACATTGATGTCCCCTCCCCAGTATAAACCTTCCATGATCGGGAGGCTTCCATCGATCTCCGGCCGGGTATGGATGAAAAAAATGCTGTTGGTCTTTACCGGCCCACCTAAAAATACAGGCATATTAAGTCCGGGAAATCCCTTGATGATATCGCGGAGCCGGGCTTCAATGGGCTTGTTGATGATAACACCGAAAGAACCTTCATCGTTATGCTCGGCCAAAAGAACCACCGACTGCCGGAAATAAAAATCCCGCAGCGACGGTTCCGAGATGAGAATGATACCCTGTTTTGGTTTCACCAGCCGTTTGTCCATGTCAATTGACAAATTTACTATTTTTGCGAAGGAGGCCCCCGGCAAATATAATACCAAATCATGCCCACGTCAAGCAGGCATAAAGATTTTCTTGATTTACGGAAAAAATTTCCGTTTTTCTGCTTTGAAAAACAGGAATACAAATTAACCGGCGATGGATTGCATGCCGGGTTTACCTTTAACTTGTCGGACCGTTATTTTTTTCACCCGACCCTTTTTATTCCCCGGAAGGACTTTTTCCTCCCGGATGAACATTTGTCAGGGAACCTGGATGAAATTGTTTTCCATATCGGACTGATCGAATTGATCAGTTATTGGAAGGCGACGTGTTCCCCGCTGGTGGTCATCAAACCCTTTTATTTGAAGGAGGAACAAATTTCCTGGTGGAAAAAACTTTGGTTTAACGGGCTGGGTGAATTCTTTTACCTGAATGGTATCGCGACAATCCCGGAGGAGTTCATGACGGTAGAGATCCGGTCAGGAACCCGGCCATTTCATTCACCCCTTCCGACCCGGGATGAGATCCTGATACCGGTTGGTGGCGGAAAAGATTCGGCGGTAACGCTGCAGCTCCTTGGAAATCTGCCCGGAAGCCTCCCGTTGATCCTGAATCCAAGGGGAGCCAGCATTGAGACTATAAGGGCTGTGGGGTTTTCCAACGACCGTTTGCTTGAGATCCGGCGAACCCTGGATCCGGTATTGCTTCAGCTCAACGGCGAAGGATTTCTGAACGGGCATACTCCTTTTTCAGCATTGCTTGCATTTGTTACGCTTCTTGCTGCCATGATCACGGGTAAAAGGTTCATCGCCCTGTCCAACGAATCGAGCGCCAATGAGCCCACAATTCCGGGAACGACCATCAACCATCAATATTCCAAATCGGTCGGATTTGAAGGCGACTTCAGGGATTATGTGAAGAGGTATCTCTTTGTCAACCATGAATATTTCAGTTTCTTAAGACCCCTGAATGAATTGCAGATCGCGGCCATCTTCGCAAAGTTTCCGGCCTATTTCCCTGTTTTTAAAAGTTGCAATGCCGGCAGCAAAACCGATAGCTGGTGCGGCGCATGCCCGAAATGCCTCTTCACCTGCCTGATCCTTGCCCCTTTTATTTCGCCGCAGGAGCGGTTTTCGATCTTCGGAAAGGAACTGTTCGATAACACGGATCTGATGCCGGTATTCGATCAGCTTACCGGCCTCGCGAATGAGAAGCCTTTCGACTGTGTTGGCACCGTCGAAGAGGTCAATCTGGCCTTGTGTGAGACCATCCGGCAATATGGGAATGACCCGTTGCCCAGGCTGCTTGCCTATTATCGTGATACCGGGCCCTACAGACACTACCGGGAGTTTTCCTTCAGCAGATTCATGGACACGATGTCGGATAACCATTTTGTACCCGGCCGGTTCCTCGAAATTCTGAAAACAGAGATGAAAAATTTAACCCTTCCCGCATGCTGAATTGCCCGACATCATGGGCCAGGGATTTAAATTCAGATATTGATGAATTGACATATAATGACTGAGGAAAAGAAAAATGTCCTGTTCGAACTGATCCGTTCGAAGTTTGAGGGGAAGTCGGTGGTTCTGCTGGGTTTCGGTCGGGAAGGGCAAGCCACCTACCGGGTTATCCGCGGGATTCTTCCGTTGATGAAACTGACCATAGCCGACGTAAACGATCATATTAAAACGAATCCTTTACTGGTTGCTGATCCCAACGTGAATTTCGTAACCGGGCCCGGCTATCTGGACCAGCTTTCTACATTCGATATCATCGTTCGTTCTCCCGGCATTGTCATCTGGCCTTTTGTCGGGGACCAGGCTCACGATGTTTCAATCCCTGAGCGCAGGCATCCTGATGAATCCGCCGCCACGACCACACCGATCCCGGATCTTGCTACTGATCCGGTTTTTCGTCACCTGATACGACGTGACCAGATCACTTCACAGACGGATCTCTTTTTACAGGCGTATGGATCACAGGTCATCGGGGTTACCGGTACCAAGGGAAAAAGCACCACTGCCGCGCTGATTTGTCACATCCTGAAGACCGCGGGTTATGACGCGATCCTGGCGGGGAATATTGGCAACCCGGTTTTTCATTTCGCCGGGGCCATCACCCCTGAAACCATTATTGTTTTTGAGCTTTCATCGCATCAGCTTGAATACCTGACGCGGGGCCCGCATATCGCAGTACTTCTGAATCTATTCCAGGAGCATCTTGATGCCTATTCCTCGTTTGAAAGCTACCAGCAGGCCAAGTTAAACATCGCGCGGCGTCAGGTTCCGGGCGATTTTCTGGTGTTTAACGACGCGGATCCCCTTGTGGCAAAGCATGTCGCGTTGTCAGGCCCTGCAAGCGACGCCATAGGATTTTCGGCGGACCGGGAGTTGCCGCGGGGATCTTTTATCCGTGACGGATGGATCTGGTACGCCGACCGGCAGGGAACAAAACCAGTTTGGAAGATCCATCAGGACCGGTTTTTACGGGGGGATCACAACCTGAAAAATATCATGGCAGCCATTACCGTCGCACGAATTCTCGGGATTGGCGATGAGGATATCGAAGATGGAATCGGCACGTTCAAAGGCCTGGAGCACCGTCTCGAATATGTGGGAGAATTCGGCGGGATCCATTTCTATAATGATTCCATTGCTACCATACCGGAGGCTTGTATGGAAGCGGTGAAGGCCATTCCTGCCGTAGATACGCTGGTAGCAGGCGGCTTTGACCGCGGGATTGATTACTCCGGGTTGTCGGATTTCCTTGCGACGTCGGCAATCCGCAACCTGATCCTGGTGGGAGCGGCCGGGAAAAGGATCGGAAAGGGGATGGAGAAAGCCGGTATCCGCAACAAAAAGTTATTCTATATCAACCGGTTCGACGATTTTTGCGCAATTGCCTTCCGCGAAACCCGTCCCGGTCATGTCTGCCTGTTATCACCGGCTGCTGCCAGTTACGACGAATTCAGCAATTTCGAGGAACGCGGCAAACGGTTCAGGGATCTCGCGGGAGGCAATGCTTCCCGTTGAATTGCGTAACCTGTGCCGGTTCCATGATTAACGGCAATGATACCGGCTCATGTGGCTGACAGGGAATCGATGCGATAAGGCCGGCTCACCGCAAAGAGATCATTATGGAATCTGCCTCTGATTTATTCGGAAATGCTTTTGATATAGGCTGTCGAAGCCGACTGGTATTCATAAGGAACCTTGTTGTCGGCTTTTTCTGCAATCAGTGTGACCTTTCCCCCGATCAGAACGGGTTGACACCAATCGCCGATCATGATGACCGAGGAGGGTGAAGGTTCTTTAAAATCTTTTTCAACGACCCGGTCCACATCGACTTTCGACAGAAATTCGGAAATAGGGAAGGATCCTGTGGTTTCAAGCAGGTTACGGGTCCATAGCAACCTGCCGTCATTACCACCGGCCCGAAGGCTTACTGCAGCGAGGGCGCCGATTAATCCGAGTCTCGTTTTTTTTAATCCCTCGAGGAAGATCGACGTACCCGAAATAACCCGGTATGCATCGTTCATGGTCAGGATTTCGCGTTTTGCCCTGTTCCCGAACGCGAGGAGGTCTGCTGTGATATCATCGCCGGTAGCCACACACATTCCGGGATCAGCATCGGAAGCGCTTGTTTTCAGCAGAAATTCACGGGTATGGTCAATAAGATCAGCCAGTGAGCCTTTACAGACACCGGTTAAACTGGCCGCACTGTTGTGGGTGGTGAAGGGGATCCGGCGGTCGACCAGCAACTGATGACGGGTAATGGTACGCACTGTGAATAATCCAACGGGGGCAAAGGATTCAGCAAGGGCGCGCGCCAGAGATCCTGTATCCTGCGTACCGGGGTTATCGGTGTTATCGATGCCAATAAAGATCTTCATGCTGTGAAACTGGTTGACCCGGCCCTCTGTTAATTCAATCCCTGTTTTCAAACCAGCTGCAAAGAAAACACTTTTTTTTTTAAGCTTTGATCCGGAAAGCGTATTTATACAGCTTCTTAATATCTATACCAAAATTCATCCGAAAGGCCGATATTCCTGTTTGTCGTGCATGGAAATCCGCGGGTTATTTATATTTTTGCCCCGGGGCGCCATGCACCAGGAATTATATAATTCTAACCGCCATGTTTTCACAATCCGAAATTTCTCCCATAAAAAAAATAATGACTGGTTCTCCCCTGAAAAAAAATCTGTGTCATGACCGCAGGCAACCGGGTGTCTTTTCCCCGGGTTTTTCACAGCGGCAGTACAGCCTTCGCGGGATGACCGGATCAATCTTGATGTTCCTGATCTTTTTACCGGGATTGACGGGAGTTTTCGCACAACAGGCCGACTTTCCAAGTCTGGTGAAGCGGTACATTGAACAATATCAGAATATTGCGATCCGCGAGATGATGGTTTACCGGATCCCTGCAAGCATCACACTGGCCCAGGGTATCCATGAATCCAACGCGGGAAGAAGCAAACTGGCCCTTGAAGCAAACAATCATTTCGGTATAAAATGCCACAAGGAATGGTTTGGCAAAACCTATTACCAGGATGATGACCTTCCCAATGAATGCTTCAGAAAATATGACAGCCCCATCGAATCGTTCCGTGACCACTCTTATTTTCTGACGCAGCGGGATCGTTATAAAAATCTTTTTGATCTTGAAGTCAATGATTACAAGGGGTGGGCCAGGGGACTTCAGGCCACAGGTTATGCCACCAATCCGAAGTATGCCGAGATTCTGATCCGGACCATTGAGACCTATTCGCTGTTCCGGTTCGACCAGGCCAGCTTTACCACTGCATTCGGCGACAGTCTGAGCAACCTGGATGATCCGGCCCGGCAAGCCTGGCTGAGGAAGTTCATCGTGGTTCGGACGGGTCCTGGCAACCGCTACATATTCGAGAATAACAACCTGGAGATGACCATTGCCCGCCGGGATGACAATGTATACCTGCTGGCCCGCGATTTTGAACTTACAGTGACGCAGATCCTTAAATATAACGATTTGCCGTATGCCACAGCATTGAAACCCGGGCAGATCGTCTATCTGGAACCTAAGAGGCGACGGGCGGCTGCCGACAACCATGTTGTTCAGCAGGGAGATAACCTCTATTCCATTTCACAGGCTTATGGCATCAAACTGAAAATGCTCCGGAAGCGGAATGAAATTCCGGAAGGGATGGAGCCATTTAAAGGCATGGTGTTACGGCTGCGTTAACCGGTAACTTTTCAGATATTTTCCATCTCCGACGATCAGTCCGGGGGCTCCGTCTTTTGTTAGAAAACCTACGTCAAATGGTGTGTTCCCGCTGATGCCCGGTTCCAGTTCCCTGAAGCCGTGTTTATCGAACAGGAAAAGTTCCCTGGTTTCCGGAACGACCAGTCCGATCATGACTTTCGATCCGGGGCCCCGGAGCAGGAAGGGCGGGGTGTTCATCGCGCGCCGGAAGGTATAGGAGTATGTCAGTTTATAATTCCGGTCGTAGTAATAGATCTTATCCCGGTCGATAAAGATGAATTCCGGATACCCGTTATCACTGATGTCTTCATAGAAAAACCGGAATCCCGGTGAAAACAGGTTCAGGGTCACCTCTGTGATCCGCCCGTTATCCTGCATGAAAAGAACTTTCCCGGTCGGACCCGCGGTAACATAGGTCCCTTTTCTTACCGATCGGTTGAGATAGAATCCGGCTGACGACGCATGGGTAAACTTCGGTTCCGGGTTGATCACCTGGTTCCCTGAAAGATCGGTGATCTGGGTATTTCCCGATTCGTCGGTGATAAAGCAGCGGAGCTTATTCCCTGAGGAGATAAAGGTAACCGGCTGCCTTATTTCGCTGCTCATTTTAGGTCTTTTCCAGGTTTGAACCGAAAATCCATCGAGGGTGAATGCATATACGCGGTTGTCCTGAAAAGCCACCATGATTTTATGGGTGCGGTTACGGGGGTCCCTGACCACAGTGATACCGTTGGTAGCATGCAACGGAAACCGCATGGGGTATTTGTCGGCAAAGGTGCCGTCGGCATGAAGCAGGTACAGGTGGGTGTCGGTGTTGAAGATCAGCAGGAGGGAATCGCCGCCGTTCAGGTTGATCGGTTGTACCGGTCCCTTGAGTTTCCCCATGAGGTGAAGTTTCCAGCGAATATGACCTTCCGTGCTAACCATGTAAAGCGTTCCCGCGCTGTCGTAAACCATGATGGCCTGGTCGCCGTTCCGGGTTATGGAAATGAAGCGGGGCGGCCCTGCCAGTGTGGTATCCAGCCGGGCTTGCCAGTTGAGCGGACCTTCACTTCCCAGATTCTGATAATATTTCAGAAATACGTTGGAATAAAAAAGTCCATCAGCATTGCTGAACTGAAAGGCGACCGACCGGAATTTGCGGAGGCTGTCCATGACAGAATTGAACTGGTCGGAAATGGCAGGGATCAGATAACTTTTTACCGTATGGATTGCCTTGTATGAATTGAAGTAGCTGTAAACATTTGATTTCTCAGGCAGATCGGTATCAAATTCGGTGAAGGTTTTATCATTCTTCAGGGTGGCTTGTTCGGTAAAGGACTGGATGACGGTTTCAAGATCTTTCACATTAGCAGAAAAGATCACGTAATCATTAAGGTAGGCGAAGCATTTGACATCAACCTTGGAGAACAATTCTCCGAAAAGCGCGGGGATAAAGGCAGGCAGGGGTATCTTGTATATCCGGTGTCCGCGGAAGATGGAGGAATCGGTCTTCAGTCCGAGTGTGTCGGCCAGCGACCTGAGTGATCGGGTAGTCCTGACCGTATCGCGGGTATGGAAAGCGATAAAAGGAATTTTCACGAAAGTCGACGGGTTTTCGGTCATGAAGAGGCATCCTTCATTGCCCATCCAGGGCAGAAAATATTCATTGATATTGAGCTGATACCGGTCGATGAGTGTCAGAACTGCTGTTTGGGCGGGTGTGTAACTTTCGTCGCGGGGTGGCCGGTTCTGATATTTCTGACTGAATCGGGTCGGGTCGCTCCAACCGAATACCGTGAAATAAAGTGTCTGGTCGGGAAGGATCCCGGCAATTTGTTTTTTCTGTGGTTTTTGATCAGAGAAAAGAGAGAGGAACTGTTGACTGCTGTCGGATGCGTATGTGGTACCGTTAAACAGAAGTTCATCTTTTTTGATGATGAGATCGAGGCCGCTCCAGTCGGCGAAGGATGCAAATTTGATCAGGTCGGGCAGCACGGCGTCATTGGTAATACCCGAAAGTACCAGGGAGAAAAATCGAAAGTTGATATAAATGTTGGCATCTACTTTTTTTCCGGCGGAGGCCTCCACCTTTCTGAACCCGGAGGAGGCAGCCATGGGCGTGTTAAGCAGGAGCCGGTCGATGGATCGTTTCACCAGGTCGGCATGGAAACTGCCCATGAAAACGCCTTTATAAACGGCGAAGTAGAACGCTTTGTTACCTTCTCGTCCCTGGATCCGGTGCAACCGGGTGGTGGCATAAGGAGCCTGGGTCAGTGTGGCATGGCTGGCGACAAGTTCCCTGGCAAAATCGGTGATATAGGATTCGGGATCTATCCCGCTGACAGCGGTCAGGTAAAGGGCACCGAAGTCGGACCGCCCGCTGAGGGTGATCGAGATCAGGATTTGGTGTTGCTGGAAAATTTTGCTGATCTCTTCATTTTTTTTACTTACGGAGTCAACATAATGAAGCTCGGTTTTCACGGAACTGATACCCGGTATTCGCGATAATTCCTTCCAGAGCAGGTTAGACCGGTTGAGCTCATCGAGCAGATTCCCGGCCCGGTTCAGTTGGATGATCATTGCGGAGTTGCCCGGAATGGCATTAAAGGGGGATTCGGAAGGTTGACTGAGTTTCTTGAAGAGCGCGTACGCGAGCCAGGAAACGCCGGAAAGCAGCATTATCGCTGCAACCGTATAGAACAAACCCCTGAAATTTCTCATCTGTTCTCCCCGAAATTCGGGCCAAAAGTAGTGAAAAATGGGAATTTCAACTGAACCGTATGCCTGAAACTTTTCCGGTGATAGGGGGTTAGTCCATACCGGTCGATGGCACAACGGTGTTCCGGGCTGGGATATCCTTTATTCCGGTTCCAACCATATTGTGGAAACTCTTCATGGATCCGGATCATGAAATCGTCGCGGTAAGTCTTTGCCAGGATGGAGGCTGCTGCAATGGAAAGAAACCGGGCATCTCCGCCCACCAGGCACTGGTGCGGTATTAGCGGATAGGGATGAAACCGGTTACCGTCGATGAGCAAAAGTTGCGGAGTCGTTTCCAACTGGTCGATGGCCCGATGCATGGCCTGAATAGAGGCATTCAGGATGTTGATCTCGTCGATCACGGGGGCATCGATCCGGGCGACAGCCCACGCGGTTGCCCGGGTAAGGATGAGGTCACGGAGGCGGTACCGTACCCTGGCGGAAAGCCGCTTTGAATCGTCTAGCTCGTTATCGGGGAAGCCGGGCGGCAGGATCACGGCGGCAGCAAAGACAGGCCCCGCAAGGCATCCGCGACCCGCTTCATCACATCCGGCTTCGATGAACTGACCAGAAAAACTTTTTGCCAGGGGCAGATGTTTCATGGTCAGGGATAAAAAAAGTGATGGATCAGCAGGTTGTTTGCCAGAATGATGAGATAGTAAAATGTCAGGATCACTTCGGCAGGACGCGTCTTTTTCAGTTCCGAAAGTTCGACCGAAAGGATCATGGTCAGGGCCGGAATGGCGAGCAAAATATGATACAGGATCATGGCTCCGGCAAAGAGATAGGAGATGGCCGTGAAGACGAGGGTCCAGAGGAGGATGGAGGTCTTTGCCCTGACCTCAACGGTTTTTTCATGCGGACGGGTCTGGTACCTGATAAAGCCCCATATCCCGATCAGGGCAGTGAACCCTGTGGTGATCCAGAAATAGATCGGCAGGGTCGTCGGGAAAACCAGTAAATTCCCGAAAAAATCAAGAAAAGCCCGGATCTTCACCAGGAGTTCATCCCACCAGAAATACCAGGTGAAGAGGTACAGGTAGGGCGTGATCAGTCCGATGAACGATGCGAGCCATGCCCTCCAGCTACCCGCACGGAACACCAGGAAACTAATGATGATGAAAAGGAACCAGATCAAAAACGGCACATAGATGAACCCGCCGATCGAGGTGAAAAATCCTGCTGCAAAAATTCTGTCGAGGTGATCGGGTTTATTGTAATAGATGAGCAGGTGATGGACGATGATGATCATCAGCCCCAGCACGAGATTTACGGGATTCAGAGTCAGCATTTCAGGAAGCAGACTCATCAGCACAACAAAAATCAGGGCGGGAAGCGATGCGTTTTTCTGGACTATCTCATGACGGCTGAAGATTTGGGTGAAGCCATAGGCCTCAAAAAGGATCAGGATGAAGGCAAGGAGGGAAGCCAGCCTGGGAAAATCGTGAAGCACCCCGTAAATAAAGCCGTAAAGCGGTACCGGCCCTTCGGGGACAGGCATGAAAACAGGAGTCAGAAACGCCCCTGTCCAAAGGCTGAATCCGATCAGGGCGATGAAGAAATATTGAATGAAAAAACTCGATTTGAAAAACCTGATGATCACCCCTGATTCTGACTTGAGAAATTATTTTGATTATAAGAATTCAGTATCCTGTAACATTTCATTTTGCACTTTGCATTTTGACATTTGCATTATAACATTTAACCCGGAGCTCGGCGGAGCCAATTTTGAATTCTGCACTTCCCTTTCATTCCAGATCAAACCCGATATCTTCCCGCAGGTTTTTGCCATCAAATGCGATCATGGCGGCATTTTGGTAGGAGCGTTCCAAAGCCTCCCGCAGTGTGGTTCCCATTGACGTAACCGCAAGAACCCTTCCGCCGCTGGTAATGACATTTCCTTCCGGATCGCAGGCGGTTCCGGCATGAAACACTATACTTTCGCTGATTGACCGGAGTCCGGTGATCTTCTTTCCTTTTTCGTACGATCCGGGGTATCCTTTCGAAACGAGCATTACCGAGGCGCAGCAGCGTGGGTCGGTTTCAACGGTGAATTGTCCAAGCGTTCCGGCAGCCGTGGCTTGGAACAGTTCGATGAGGTCAGATTTCAGCCGGGGCAAAACGGCTTCGGTCTCCGGATCTCCCAACCTGCAGTTGTATTCAATCACAAAAGGATCCCCCGCGACATTGATCAGTCCGAAGAATATAAAACCCCGGTAATCGATCTCTTCCTGTTTCAATCCCCGGATGGTAGGCTGGATGATCCGTTGTTCCACCTTTTCCATGAAATCATAGCTGGCAAAGGTTACGGGCGAAACGGACCCCATACCTCCCGTATTCGGACCGGTGTCGCCGGTGCCTGCTTTCTTGTAGTCTTTTGCTTCAGGTAGCAGTGCATAGCTGTTGCCGTCGGTAAGAACAAACACCGACAATTCGATCCCCTTGAGAAACTCTTCAATAACCACACTGGCAGAAGCGTCTCCGAATTTCCGGTCTTTCAGCATCGTGTGGAGCTCACGGGCTGCCTCTGCATAATCGTTGCAGATCACCACCCCCTTTCCGGCTGCCAGGCCGTCGGCTTTCAGAACATAGGGAGGCGACAGCGTGCTTAGGAAATCAATGCCTTCCGAAAGGGTTTCAGCCGTGAAGGTTCGGTAGCGCGCAGTCGGGATGCCATGGCGGACCATGAACCGTTTGGCAAAATCCTTGCTCCCTTCCAACATGGCAGCCTGACGTGCAGGACCGATGACCGGGATTTTTTGCAAAATGGGATCGGAAAGGAAAAAGTCGTGGATGCCATGAACCAGGGGATCCTCGGGACCGACCACGACCATTCCGATGTTGTGTTGAAGCACGGCGGCGCGTATTCCCATGAAATCGGTAGCCGGAACGGGCAGGTTGGTTCCAAGTTGTCCGGTACCCGCGTTCCCGGGAGCGATGAACAACCGCGTAAGATGTTTACTCTGTGAAAGTTTCCAGGCCAGTGCATGCTCACGGCCTCCGGAACCGAGTAACAGGATGTTCATATAGTATCAGGATTTAACGGCATGTTCAATGGATTCCCAGAGACGGTCGGCAGTCTGTTGCCAGGAGAAGCGTTCTTTTCTTCTCCGGCCGCGCTGGATGAGCTCTTCACGAATGCTTTCGTATTGGTAGGCCTTGTAAAGGGCCTCGGCAATCGATTCAGGGCTGAAGGGGTCGACCAGTAAGGCGGCGTCGCCGGCAACTTCGGGCATCGATGTAACTGTGGAGGTGATCACGGGAACATCGCAGCGAAAGGCTTCCACGATCGGGATGCCGAATCCCTCAAAGTAACTGACATAAGTAAGGGCAAGCGCCGACCCGAGAACCTTTGAGAGTTCGTCGACCTGAAGCCTTCCCGTGAAGATCACATCATCGGAAAATACCATCCGGTTGTAAGCAAAGTCGATATCGCGGGTCCACCATTTCCGGGCGCCCACGATCATCAGCTTAACTTCGGAGGGGTTGGATTTTTTAAAAAGGTCAAAGGCCCTGAACAGGTTTACGAGGTTCTTTCGCGGATGCAGTGAACCGATGAAGATAAAATAAGGCAACCCATCGGTATAGGCTTCACGAACGGCGCTTTTTTCATCCGGTGTGAGCGGATGATAAATATCGCCGGCCCCGTCGTAAACTACATCGATTTTGTCGGCCGAAACATGGTATTGCCGGATGATATCCTGTTTCGAGAACTCAGATACGGTCGCGATACGGTTCGCTTTTTCAGCATACTTCGGCGAGTACTTCCGGTAGTACCGGCGGGTCCAGAAGGGAATGTCCTCCGGGTAATGTTCAAAGTTCAGGTCATGAAACACCACCATCGAGGGAACCTGCGACTTCAGCGAAAGGAATCCGTCGGTCGACAGGAACAGGTCGGGCTTCAGGCGATCGAGCAACTTTGGGATGACATATTCGAACCAGGTGTAATACAATACGGGATGCCGGGCCTGCGGATATTGAATGACGGGGGTGATGTTGTCGGAAAAAATAAAAGCAGGATCATATTCACGGTCAAAGATGAAATAAAAGTGGTGCTCGGGATGCTGGGTGGTGATCCGTTTCAGGGTTTCATAGGTGAACCAGCCGATTCCTTCAAGCCGATCCCGTATAAGCAGCCGGGTGTTTACAGCAATATTCATTAATTTATTTAACTTTGTAGCAAATATCTGAATATTTTTTAAGTTATTATAAAAAGTTGCCATCCCGGCGGCTTTTATTCTTGGTTCATGCAGCGCAAATTCCTGACCAACCTGGGGTTACTCCTTCTGTTGAATCTGCTCATAAAACCCTTCTGGATTTTTGGGATCGATCTTACCGTACAGCGGATTGTGGGCGTGGGTGACTACGGTTTTTATTTTGTGGTGCTTAATTTCTCTTTCCTGTTCAACATCATCCTTGACCTGGGCATCACCAATTTCAACAACCGGAACATCGCCCAGAACAACCATTTGCTGAACAAGCATTTTTCCGGAATCCTGGTGCTGAAACTGATGCTTGGACTGATCTATATGTTGCTGGTCTTTCTGATCGCACTGATTCTGCGGTACAACGCCGATCAATTCCGGCTCCTGGGATGGCTGGCGCTGAATCAGTTCCTGCTCTCATTTATTCTGTATCTCCGCTCCAATATCTCCGGTTTTCTGATGTTCAAAACCGACAGTCTCATCTCGGTGCTCGACCGGACGCTGATGATACTCTTCTGTGGAATATTGTTATGGGGAAATGTGATTGATGGGAAGTTCCGGATCGAATGGTTCGTCTATTCCCAAACCCTGGCCTATCTGATCACAGCCGCTTTTGCTTTTCTGGTCGTCGTCAGGAAGGCACGGTTCCGGAAGCTGAACTGGAACTGGCCCTTCTTTGTGATGATCATCAAACAAAGCGCCCCATTTGCACTTTTGGTACTGCTGATGACCTTCTACAACCGTCTTGACCCGGTCATGATGGAGAGCCTGCTTCCGGCGGGAACGGGAAATGAACAAGCCGGTATCTATGCCTCGGGATTCCGGTTGCTTGATGCCGCGAACATGATCGCATACCTCTTCTCGGTACTCCTGGTACCCATCTTTTCACGCATGCTGAAAAAAGGACATCCCATTGAGCACATGCTCAAACTCTCTTTCACCCTGATCAGCACCCTCGCCATCATCGTGGGAATCGGATTGTTTTTTTACAGCTTTGAAGTCATCAACCTGCTGTATGATGCCCACATTGAGGCTTCGGTGCGGGTTTTCCGGTTACTGATCCTAGGATTCATTCCCGTGTCGACCACCTATATTTTCGGAACCCTGCTGACTGCCAACGGGAACCTGAAGCAATTGAATATCATTGCCCTGACCGGACTCTTTACCAACCTGTTGCTTAATTTCATTCTGATCCCGCGGCTGCTGGCCGAAGGCTCTGCCATTGCCACGCTGGTTACGCAATTCACGATGGCCACCCTGCAGGTTCTGATCGTGTTGAGGGTCTTCAAATTCCGGATCAACTACAGGTACCTGCTGACCATCAGCCTGTTCGTGATCGGGGTCATCTGCTTTAACATGCTATCAAAACTCTTCCCGATCGACTGGTCATTTCTTCCGGCCAGTGTGAACTGGCTGGGCAATTTTTCATTGATGCTGATAGCAGCGATCCTCCTGGCCCTCCTCCTGAGATTATGGAGCTTTGGCTCCTTTATGAGAATCCTGCGTGAAGACCATTCCTGATCTGTCGATTCCCTGTAACCTACTTATGCCTTTTCCGTATAACCTGCAACTGATGAAAATGCAGTTGTACCGTGATGAATAGCATTTCTTGATATACAAACATATTCCGATTCGGTATAATTGCCTACCTTTGGCAACAATTTTGATTTTTCCCTTATGACCAACGAAGTAAAAAAGGGTGAAGATTTCGATTCCTCCAACCTCGTAATCTTTCTCTATAAATGGAGAAAACCGATGCTCATTGTGATGCTGGTCGCAGCTTTCAGCTCCTGGTTTTTCTCCTGTCCATGGTTCATCACCCCAAAATTTAAATCGACCGTGGTCATGTTCCCCGCTACCAGCAGTTCGATTTCAAAATCGCTGCTGACGGAACAAGCCATGAAGGAACAGGACATCACGGCATTCGGGGAGGATGATCAGGCTGAGCAGTTACTCCAGATCCTGAACTCCAACAAGATCCGCGACAAAGTGATCAGCAAGTTCAACCTGATGAACCATTACGGGATCGACAGTACCTCCTCCTACAAATATTCGACTTTGTACAAGAAATACGAGAATAACATCAGTTTCAGGCGAACCGAATTCATGGCCGTCCAGATCTCGGTGTACGATGAAGATCCGCAACTGGCTGCCGACATTGCAAATACCATCGCATCGCTGCTCGACACCACAAAGAATGAAATGATGAGGCAGCGGTCGGTTAAAGGTTTTCAGGTTGTGGAGGCTGAATTCAACAACATGAAGGCTGAAAAGGATCAAATCGTCGATTCCCTGGTTGCCCTGGGTAACCTCGGCGTGAACGATGTGGAATACCAGTCGCAGGTACTAAACCAGCAATATGCCATCGCCCTCATGAACGGAAACCGTACGGCACAGGCTGCTTTACAAAAGAGACTCGACATTCTCGGCAAGTACGGCGGTATTTACATGGCACTGAAAAATGCACTCGAATTCAAGACCGAACAACTAATCCTCCTCGAAACCAAATATAAACAGGCGAAGGTGGATGCAGAAGAGAACCTCCCGCAGAAATTTATCGTAAGTGATGCCTTCAAGGCTGAAAAGAAATCGTACCCGATCCGTTGGCTGATCGTCCTCGTATCGACCGTATCTGCCCTGTTTATGACGGTCATCGTTATCATGGTCTACGAAAAGATCACGGCATACAACGCTCATAAAAAGTTTCATTTAGGTCAATCGTAAAAACTTAGGAAAAGATGGACAGTTTTTTCAACAGCCGGAATATCATCGAAATTATCATCAGGTGGAAAATCCAACTTTTGGTCGTGGTCATTGCAGCCATCCTGCTTTCCATTTTATTTTCGAGCCCGATTTTCATCACGCCCCTTTACAAATCGAACTGTCTGCTTTACCCATCGAACATCTCACCCTATTCCGATGAGAGTGAGACCGAACAAAGCGTGCAGATCTTTCAGTCGCGCGACATCCGCGATTCGCTCGTGAAAAAATTCAATCTTGCCCGGCATTGGGGCATCGATTCGGCTTACAAGCACTTTGAGAGTACCCTTGTCTGGGAATACAGTCAGAAGGTACGTGTCAACAAGACGCCGTTTGGCGCGGTGGAGATTGAGGTTATGGATCACGATCCCATCATGGCCCGCGATCTGATCAATGCCATGCTTGATGCCTATAATTCCAAGATCAGGACCCTTCACAAAGAAAAATTCGGCGAAGTGGTGTTGAATTACAATTACATCATGGGGGTCAAGAAAAACTACATGGATTCCCTGAAAAAAAAGGCAACCGATTTGGGAATGAATTACGGTATTCTCGATTACCAGTCACAAACCCGTGAGGTGATGCGGGCTTACCTGAGTACTGGGGGAGGATCCGTCAGATCGGCCGAAGCCAAAGCTATGAAGAAGAACCTCGAAGAAAAAGGCGGTGAAATGATGATGCTGGCCGAGATGATGCGGTCGGAGTCGGACGCCTACAGCACCATGAAACTCGATGCCGACCGGGCGTTGCTCGATTATAACCGGAACTATTCCTATGTGAACGTCCTCAGCAAACCCTTTGTGCCTGACAAGAAAAGTTACCCGATCCGGTGGCTGATCGTTACTTTTGGCACGCTCGCTGCATTTTTCATGGCCGTTCTCATCATCGGACTGATTGAACGCAGTAAATTCCGTAGCAATATTATCGCAAAGAATGAAGGATAAAATTGCCCTCATACAAAGTTATCTTTTCGGCGACAAGCGGGGATTCACCATCCTTTATGTCCTGAGTGCGCTGTTCATCGGACTGAACTGTTACCTGGTCTACCGCGAAATTTACTGGCTGTTGCTGATGCCTTTGTTCCTGGTGATCCTCTATCTCTACTTTTTTTCACTGGATAAAGTCCTTCTGCTCATCACGATGGTGACCCCGCTGGCCATCAACTTCACCCAGTTCGAATTCAATGTCGGCATCTCTGTTCCTTCTGAACCCCTCATGTTCGGCGTGCTGCTGATGTTTGTCATCAAACTGTTCTATACCAACGATTTTGATCGAAAAATATGGTCGCATCCGATGACCATTATTATCGGACTGCAACTCTTTTGGATGTTGGTCACCAGTATTACCAGCGATCTCCCGTTGGTCTCTTTCAAGCACCTTCTGGCCCGATTGTGGTTTGTTGTGCCCTTTTATTTTTTAGGTGTTCATCTTTTTCGTAAACAGTTCAATATTAATCTTTTCGTATGGTGTTATACCCTTCCGCTTCTCATCGTGATCGGGTATACCATTTACAACCATTCCCTTTGGGGCTTCGATGAACGGGCAGGTCACTGGGTCATGGAGCCTTTTTACAATGACCATACGGCTTACGGGATGACCCTTGCCCTTTTTATCCCGATGTTCTTTGGATTTTTATTGAACCGCAGTCTGTCAAATTCCACCCGGTTTTTTTCGTTCCTGATCCTGGCGGTGCTGTTGGTCGCCCTGGTACTTTCATACAGCCGGGCAGCCTGGCTCAGCCTGGCCTTTGCCTTTTTAGTATTCCTGATCGTGATCTTTAAGATAAAATTCAAATGGATCCTGTCGGGAGTGATCGTCTTTGGGATCTTCTTTTACATTTTCTCCTTTGAAATCCTAGACCGGCTTGAGAAAAATCAACAGGGACCATCGGCCAATTATGTGGAACATCTCCGTTCGATTTCGAATATCTCGACCGACAATTCCAACCTGGAACGGATCAACCGCTGGCAATCGGCGCTCCGGATGTACGAGGACCGGCCGGTGTTCGGCTACGGACCCGGTACCTACCAGTTTGAATATGCACCCTTTCAGCGTTCGGAGGAAAAAACGCTGATCAGCACAAATGCCGGCGATAAGGGAAATGCACACAGCGAGTACATCGGACCGCTGGCCGAACAGGGATTGCCGGGGATGTTACTGGTCATTGCCCTGGTGGTGGCGATGGTGATCATCGCCATGCGTGTGTACCGCAATTCAGCAAACCCGGCAGTCCGGAACGTGAGCCTCTCCCTGATGCTTTCGCTGATGACCTATTTTCTGCATGGTACCATGAACAATTTTCTCGATACCGATAAAGCCTCCGTCCCGGTATGGGGATTCATCGCGGCTATCGTGGCGCTTGACCTGTACGCTAAGGAAAAATCCATAAAAGGTTCCGAAAAAGAAGAATCAGAATAGTTTCAGGGTTTCAGAGTTTCAGAGTTTCAGAGTTTCAGGGTTTCAGGGTTTCAGGAAGCTTGTCCACCTGTCCGCTGGTTCCGCGTTTCAAAAAAATGTCCAACTCTTCGTCCAACTCTTCGTCTAACTCTTCGTCCAACTCTTCGTCAGACTTGTCCGCCGGGTCCCTTCAAGGCCATTTGCCTGAGAACAGCCAGTTCGCGCCATTTTTTTCGCGGATCGTCGGCCGGGATACCCCAGTAGGTTTTTCCTCCTTCCAGTGATTTGTCGACTCCGGATAAGGCCAGAACCACCGCTTTTTTCCCGATCACAAGGTCTTTGTTCACGGAGACCCGTGCCCAGAGGATGACATCATCCTCAATCCGGGTGACCCCTGCTATGGCGCAGTGGGCGCCAATCAGGCAATTCCGGCCGATGAAAGTATCATGACCGATCTGGATGTGGTTGTCGAGCTTGGCCCCCCATGAAATGGTTGTATCGCCCGATACACCTTTATCGATGGTGGTGGCGGCGCCGATTTCAACATGGCTTTCCACAACGACCCGGCCGCACGATTCCAGTTTCTTCCATCCCTCCTGACGGCGCTGGAAATAGAAGGCATCGGCGCCAATCACGGCTCCGGAGTGGATGATCACATGGTCGCCGATCAGGGTGTGATCGTAAATGCTCACATTGGCGTGGATCAGGCAGTTTTTACCGATTTTCACATGGTTCCCTACGAATGCGCCCGGCTGGATCACAGTACCTTCGCCGATCTCTGCCGTCGGACTGATCATGGCGACAGCGGGTTCGAAGGCGCGGAATTTCAGAGCCAGCGAAACATAGGCGTCGAAAGGCTTTTCGCAAATCAGCAATGCTTTCCCCTCCGGACAATCAACTTCCTTGTTGATCAGTATGGTTGTAGCCTTTGAGTTCAGGGCCTTCGCATAGTATTTTGGGTGATCAACGAAGGTCAGATCACCCGGTTCAACCATGTGAATCTCATTGACCCCGGTAACGGGAAAATCAGGGTGGCCAACCATTTCAGCATGCAACATCGAGGCGATTTCGGCCAGTTTAAGGGGAGCGGGAAATTTCATAAAAGAGAATGGTTATCAGCGAAAAGATCAAAGAACAAATCAGAAATTAGGCAATTAGCCATTAGACATTTTTGGGTAAAAAGCTCAAAGTTCAAAGCTCAAAGTTCAAAGTTCAAAATTCTCAAATTAGCACATCAGCACATTCTCAAATCCTCAAACCCTCAAACCGTTTTCCATTTTCCATTTTCCGTTTTCAATTGTCCATTGTCAATTGTCCATTGTCAATTGTCCATTCTTGTCCGCTTGTCTAAACTTTCACCCTTTCCGAATAATCCCCGGTCCTTGTATCCACTTTAATGGTTTCACCGGTATCGATGAACAGGGGGACTTTTACGATGGCGCCGGTTTCGACGGTGCTATCCTTAAGGGTGTTGGTGGCAGTGTTGCCACGCATACCGGGCTCGGTATAGGTTACCTTCAGGATTACGAAAGGCGGCAGCTCGCAGGTGAGCGCCGTTTCGGTATCGGCGTGAAAAAGAATTTCCACCTCCTGACCTTCCTTGAGAAACTGGGGGGCATTGATCAGATCCTCAGAAATGAAGATCTGTTCAAAGTTTTCGGAATGCATAAAATGATAACCGGAATCATCCTTATACAGGTACTGGTATTTTCGGCGTTCGACCCGGGCAACATCGATCTTGACACCCGAATCAAAGGTGTTGGCAATGACCCGTCCGGTCTTTAAACTCTTCAGTTTTGTGCGGATAAAGGCAGGACCCTTTCCCGGTTTTACATGTTGAAATTCGACAATGCTGAAGAGATCGTTGTTGAATTCGATTACCAGACCATTTCTGATATCTGCTGTTGTAGCCATAAGAAATATTTGAATGCTTGATTTTGAATGGGGTTGCAAAATTAGTTAAAATCTTTGGATAAAATAGTTAATTTTGCACCCGATTTGAAAAATGAGTCCTATCGCTGCGCATGAAGCAACTCCTGAAACAACTGCTTACCCTGTTGCATATTTCGGTCACCAGGAACCAGAAATACGATGCATATACCAGGAAGATTATTGAACGCAGCATCACACCCCGTTCCAATTGCATCGATATCGGCTGCCACAAAGGCGAGATCCTCGATCTGATGATCAAAGGCGCCGGTGATGGCGTAAAAATGGGCTTTGAACCGATCCCGGAACTCTATGATTTTCTTACCGAAAAGTACCGGAACCAGCCGCTGGTAAAGATTCATGATGTAGCGCTGTACGACAGCGCCGGCGTCACCACTTTTCAGCATGTTCTGAATGCAC
>Ga0116170_10000710_pt1 | contig 34909 bp, 21 predicted proteins | sample AD_JPNHW1_MetaG_FD_89797 | JGI IMG/M metagenome (GOLD analysis project Ga0116170, IMG submission 89797) | Active sludge microbial communities of municipal wastewater-treating anaerobic digesters from Japan - AD_JPNHW1_MetaG | ecosystem: Engineered > Bioreactor > Anaerobic > Digestate | place... | reverse complement strand
GGGGAACCCCTGCAGGCGCAAAGCCTGCAGAGCGCGCACAATTCGAACGAAATTGCCATTCCCGTAATCTCACTGGATGAATTAGTACGCGTACAAGCTGAAGGTCATGTGGACTTGCTAAAACTTGACTGTGAGGGTGCTGAGTACGCCATCCTGATGGCAGCCCAAGCGGATACGCTTGGGCAGATAGACCGGATTGTCATGGAATATCATGAGCTCGATGATGTGCGCAGTTACCGAAAGCTCACCCCATTCCTGGAAAAGGCGGGGTATACAATCACCCGGCATGCCAATCCGGTGCATGAAAATATAGGTTATCTGTTCGCGAAACGCGTTGCTTGTTGAAGCAAGTATCATCGCGGTGTGAACGCAGGAATTCGAGATGACAAACCCGCCTGACGAGAAAGAAATGACCGTGCTGGACTACGTCCGGGCGCTCTTTTCGTTTGAGCATGGCGCAGGCGGAACTATGACCGACCAAAACGGGCATCAGCTTGCGATTGAAGGCTCACAGGGGGAGGCCCAGGCAGGCGTGGAGAGCCGGCCCAAGGGACCCGTGCTGCTCCTATTCGCGCTTGGGTTGATAATCGCCGGCCAAAGCGTTTTGAGCCTTGGCGATAGGGCTGCTGTCTGGATTGGTGTGGTCTTTTTCATCGCGGGCGGTTATCTCATTTTGGCCGCGTGGAAAAGAAAGGAACTTTCACCCATCATACCGGAAGTTGTTAGACAGCAGCCGTTGGGCAATACTTTCCAGATCCTCTGGTTGGTACCCGGTGCGCTGTTCGCCATCCTGGCGTTTTTTGCATTATCCAGTGGAACTTGGACCCTTCCAGGTTTGTTGGCCTGGCTCCTCAGCCTCGTCTGTGTTCTTCAAACCATTCGTTCGACCCGGCGACCTGCCAGGCCAGGTTTCACGCCTCTGTTCAGGCGCGCCTGGCAGGCGATGATGCTCGATAAACCTTTTTTGGTTGGTACGTTATTGGTCATTGCAGTCGTCCTGGTGTTCCAATTCTCAAGCCTGCGGTCAACCCCTCCGGAAATGATTAGCGCGCAAGCTGAGCATTTTTATTCGGTTCTTGAAGTCAGGGATGGCAGTTTTCCGCTGGTTTTCCCCCGCAACGTGGTGCTGGAACCGCTCAGCTATTACTGGGCAGCTTTTTGGACCAGTTTTGGCACGGGTGAACTCACCTTCGTGGCCCTTAAAGCTGCATATGCGCTCTCCGCATTAATCGCGGTGTTCTTTGGCTTCAAAATCGGGCAGTTACTTTATAGTAAATGGGTTGGGTTGGCCGCCGCCGGTTTGATGGGGGTTGGGCTTTGGCCAATATTGCAAAGCCGGGCTGTCCTGGGTGGGGGTATGGTGCTGGCCCTGCTCACGGCCGTGCTGTATTACCTGCTGAACGCTTTGGTATCTTCCAAACCAAAGCTTTTCCTTGTTGCTGGCATCCTGACCGGGCTGGGCATCATGGCCAACAAGGCCCTGCTGATGCTGCCGCTGACAAATATCTTGATTTTTGTAATCTGGGCCTTGCGTGAGGATTCTGCTGAACAAAGAAAAAGCAATATACCCGCCTTTGGCATGGGTGCCATCGCGGGAATTTTCACGTTGGTTCCGCTCCTGCGTGCGATAACGTTCAACCCAGCCTCTTACTTCGCGGAAATCGTCTCGAGGGCCACGAATGCCGAGGTGGCGATTAACGGTAACCCGCTGCTTGTTTTTCTGAATAATTGGCTTTCCTCGCTGGGGATTGTCAATTGGTTCAATCGAAGTAGCTGGGTGGACGGCATTCCCTCCCGGGGCGCGGTGGATGGCCTTACCGCGGTATTTTTTATCGTCGGGCTGGTCTTCATGCTTGGTCAGTACCGCAAGACCAAAAGATGGCTGGACTTAGTCCTCATCCTGTTGTTTCCGCTCTTCCTGGTCCCATCCGCCATGGCACTCGCCTTCCCAAACGAGGTTCCATCCCTCTCCAGGGCGCTTGGTACCGCTTTCCCGACCTTTATGATTGCCGCAATTGGGTTGACAGGTACCATCTCGGCCATCACGCAAGCGCGTGGTTATTCGGGACGAATCCTGGCAATCGTTCTCGCCGTGTTCGTCGGTGGCCTGATCGCGTTTCAGAACCATGGTTTGATTTTTGGTGAATATGTATCCAATTACACCGCCTCGTCCTGGAATACCAGGGAGATGGGGCAGGTGATTCAAAACTTCCGTAAAGGTTATGGAACAGACGCGCAGGTTTGGTTGATGGGGTATCCTTATTGGGTGGACGCGCGGGTTGTCGCGATTGAAGCAGGAGATCCCCGGGCTGATATTGCCCTGACCGCGGAGCAAGTCCAGGAAAAAAGCGCTTCCACATCGGCGCAGCTTTTCATCGTCAAACCTGAAGACCAAGCCGTGCTGGCCATTTTGCAGCAGGTATTTCCGAATGGCGTTTCAACAACGTATCAGAGCACAAGACAGGATAGAAATTTTATTCTGTACATCATACCGGGCACATAACTTATGCAGCAAAACCAACCAGTCAAATTACCTCCCAGCCAGCCAGCGCAAAAATGGCTGACCCTCCTGACGATATTCTTACTCGTCCTTGTTCTCTCAGCGGGCGTGTATTTCAGGATAGTGGGTATCGACTGGGATGAGGGACGACATTTACATCCTGATGAGCGCTTCCTCTCCATGGTATTGAATGCCATTGAGCCGGTCCAAAACGTGAAAGAATATTTCAACACTGCGACCTCGAGCCTGAATCCGGGCAATCGCGGATTCAATTTCTTTGTCTACGGCACCCTGCCAATTTTTATTATCCGCTACGTTGGTGAATGGGTGGGGCAGACGGGCTATGACCCTATCACGATTGTGGGCCGGCAGCTTTCGGTTTTGGCCGAAGTGCTGACCATTTTGCTGGTTTTCCTGATTGGGTTGCGTCTCTACAACCGCTGGATTGGCTTGTTGGCCGCGGCTTTTTATAGTGCTGCGGTGCTGCCCATACAACAGGCGCATTTTATGACGGTGGACACCTTCACCAGCATGTTCGGCATGCTGACCGTCCTCGCTGCAGTGATAATTGCCCAGCACCAGCCCTCGCTTCAAAACCATGCGCCAGGTGAACGGTACAAGATACGGTTTGGGGACGTCTGGCCATACCTGTTATTTGGTTTGGGCTTGGGCATGGCCACAGCTTCAAAGGTTATTGCCGCCAGCCTGGCACTTCTGCTCCCACTCGTGGAAATTGTCCGGTATATCAAAACGCCCCGAGAACTGAGGGCAGAGCAATTCAGCTTCCTTTGGAAGATGGTGGTGCTCGCGGCGTTTGTGAGCCTGGTCACTTTCCGAATTGGGCAGCCATACACCTTCACCGGGCCTGGTATTTTTAATATTGGGATAAACCAGGAATGGCTCGCGGGGATGAAAAGCCTGCAGGCGCAAAGCTCGGGCGCGGTGGACTTTCCGCCGGCCCTGCAATGGGCACGCCGTCCCTACACCTTTTCAATTAAGAACCTGGTCTTGTGGGGCCTGGGGATTGGGCTCGGCCTTTCGGCAATCTCGGGATTCGTGGCGATGGGCTGGAAGGTTTGGCGCAAGAAGCAATACCAGCATCTTCCCCTATGGGCTTGGACAGGGTTCTTCTTTCTCTGGCAGTCCGTCTCCTGGGTGAAGGCGATGCGGTACCAGTTGCTGATATATCCCTTGTTGGCGCTGATTGCCGGCTGGGGATTTTGGCAGCTCATCACGCGTGACCACCCAATCGCGTTGAGAAAGTGGCAAGTCCCGGCCAGGTTGACCCGGGCACTTGGTGTGGTTTTGGCCATGGTTGCAATTGTTTCAACAGGGCTATGGGCTTTTGCCTTCACCAGGATTTACACACGGCCGCACTCCAGGATTTCGACCACCGACTGGATTTACGACAACGTGAAGGGTCCGGTAAACCTTGTTGAACAGAACGCGGAAGGAGCGTCTTTCCAGCAATTGCCCTACCGCAGCAATGATTTTCTCAACCCGGGCGATACATATGCCTTCAGTTTTACCAGCCCCGCGGATGGTACCCTGACCCAATTCAGCCTTCCCTCGGCCACCGATTTGACTCAGAGCGGCCAGGAAATCCTATTCAACGCGGAGGTAAACGTTCCTGAAAGGCCCTTGGTTACCGATTCCCTGCCTGCTATTGCGCAACTCCCGGAACCCGCCACATTGCCCTCAAACGCGAATTTGCTCGTGTTCAGCTTTAATCCGCCGGTTGAGGTGAAAAATGGGCAGGTTTATGTCATCACGATCAGCCACAATTCGCCGACCGCCCAAGTGTATCTATCTGGTGTGCCGACTGCCACCATCCAGGGCCTGGATGGAAATGAGCAGACGGTCTTCCTGCCAAAAATCGTTGAGACCATCCGGCCAAATCACATCTATAGCATGGAAGTGGGTGTACTCAAGGCCGGGACCATCAACCAGGTTGAGTTGCCTTACCTGGTGGACCTGGCACAGGACCCCAAAGAAAAAACCCTGATGGTCAGCCTTTTGCCGGTCGGGATGGATGTGGCTTCAACCGCCACCGGTCAGATTACTGGCGTGTTCACGGATTTGGGCACGGGCAAAGGCGTTTCGCACGTCATTGCGCTTGAGAAGCCGTTGGTGATTGATACACCCCGGAATATTTACGTGTCGTTTGAGCTAACCTCCGGAACGGGGCAACTCGCGATATCATCGGTGGGCCCCGCGATTGAATCCTCCTGGGATGACGCGTTGCCGGTTTCTAAAGCGGGCTACGTGCCCTACGCGGACAGCGGTGGCATCTTTAGGGGTGACCTCAACCTGGAGTTGTACTGGCCTGATGACGCTTCCAAGCGCGATCGATTCGTTCAGGTGCTTGACCAGGCAGATTACATTTTCATCAGCTCGAACCGGCAATGGGGCACCACAACCCGCGTCCCCGAGCGCTACCCCCTCACCAGCCAGTATTATCGCAGCTTGTTGGGTTGCCCCGAAGGAACCGACCTGGTCACGTGTTACAACCGCGCGGAAGTCGGCATGTACCAGGGCGATTTGGGTTTTGACCTGGTTTACACGGGCACCTCCTATCCAAACCTGGGTAGCTTGTCCATCAATGACCAGTTCGCGGAGGAAGCTTTCTCCGTCTATGACCATCCCAAGACGCTAATTTTCAAGAAGAACACCCAGTACAGCACAGATAATTTGAAGGTCATCTTGGGCTCGGTGGACCTGACCAAGGTGGTCAACATCACCGCAAAACAGGCGGATGATTACAAGGCCGGCAAAAACAGTCCGGTCAACCAACTAATGCTAACCGATCAAGAGCTCAAAACCCAACAGAGTGGGGGCACCTGGGCTGACCTGTTCAACCGTGAATCCATCTTGAACCAAAATCAAGGCCTGGCAGTCCTGGTTTTCTACCTGTTCAGTTGCGTGTTGGGCTGGCTTGTGTTGCCCTTGGTAAGGCTGGCCTTGCCAGGGTTGGACGATCAAGGCTATCCGTTCGCGAAATTGATTGGCTTCCTTTTGTTGGCCCTGTTCAGCTTTTGGCTTGGCTCGGCCGGCGTTCTCATCACCCGGGATACCCTTGTTTTGGTCTTTGGGGCCATTTCCCTCCTGGGGTTAACCGCTGCTTTACTCACGAGGGGCGTGTTTTTAAGTGACGTCAAGGCTAACTGGCGGAAGTACCTGCTCATCGAGGTTGTCAGCCTGGCGGCTTTTGGGATGTTTCTGTGGATTAGGTACCAAAACCCAGACCTGTGGCACCCCTGGCGCGGAGGCGAAAAGCCGATGGACTTTTCGTACCTGAATGCCATTATCAAAAGCAGCACTTTTCCAGCATACGACCCCTGGTTCGCTGGGGGATACATCAATTACTACTATTACGGACAGGTCATCATCGCGATGCCCATCAAGCTACTGGGGGTCATCCCCTCCACGGCTTACAACATCATGCTGCCGCTCTGGTACAGCCTGCTGATTAGCGGCGCGTTTGGCGTGGGATGGAACCTGTACAAAGCTTTTGGTAAGCCAGAGACCCTACGGGTGGATGGCAAGCCAAGAGTGTTTGGTAACGCGCTCTGGGCAGGGCTTTTCACGGCCGCGTTGCTCGGTTTCCTCGGCAATCTCGGGACGGTTAAGTTGATGGTGGATGGGTTAAAAACCCTTGGGGCAGCCGGGCAGTTGGCCGAAGGCGCTGGATTGATGCGTGAAATCGGCTGGTTGTTCAAAGGTTTGGCGCTTTACCTGCAGAAAGTGCCCTTGCCTATGGCGCAAGGTTCCTGGTATTGGAACCCCAGCCGTACGATCCCCGGGGACCCAATCACTGAATTCCCCTTCTTCACCTATCTTTACGCGGATTTTCACGCCCACTTAATCGCGATGCCAATTGCCATCCTGGCCGTCGCGTGGGGGCTGTCTGCCTTGCGTTCCAAGGGCGCTCATTTTACTCTCGGACGCAAAAAATGGCTGAACACGCTGCTTGGCCTGACCATCGGCGGTATGATTATAGGGGCTCTCAAGCCAACCAACACCTGGGATTACTATACCTTCCTGATACTCAATATCTGCATCCTGGCCTACGTTGGCTGGATGTATTTGCCGCCCCTAAAAATTGGCAAGCTCAGGTTGAAACCCTGGCAGGAAAAGGCCTTGACGCCACTGCTACTCATTGTGGTGCTGGTTTTGTTCACCCGGGTGCTATATCTGCCGTTTAACAGCTTGTTTTTCCCTGGCTACACCAGGATTGGTTTTTGGGCTGGGGACCGCACACCCCTGTCGTCCTATGTCATCCATTGGGGCTTAATCCTATTCCTCGCCTTCTTCTGGCTTTTGTGGGAGACCTACCAGTGGATGGCCGTCACACCAGTTTCCTCGCTGAAAAAGTGGGAGCCTTACAAGCATTACCTGCTGGGAGCCGCGGCTGTGGTTGGGCTCGCGCTGGTTTTCCTGCTCTTTAGCAAGGTGGTGGTCGCGTTGGTGGTCGTCCCGTTGGGGCTGTGGACGTTGCTCTTGTTGCTGCGCCCCAATCTGCCGGATGGCAAGCGACTCGCCTTGTTCATGCTCGGCACGGCCTTGCTCTTAACCCTGGTTGTTGAGCTGGTCTACCTGGTGGGTGATATCGGCCGCATGAACGTGGTGTTCAAACTCTATCTGCAGGCCTGGATACTCTTCACCCTGGCCTTGGGCACCGCTTTTGTGACCTTGTGGCACGAACAGCACCGATGGACGGTGCGCACACAGGTGCTGTTCCAGACGCCAGCATTGGTCCTCATCGCGGGGACCTTGCTCTTCCCCCTGCTTGGCACGCTGGACAAGATTACCGACCGCATGGATATCAACGCGCCTCGCACACTGGACGGCATGACCTACATGGCCACCTCAAAGTACTATGCCAACGGAGTGGAACTTGACCTTGCTGAGGACTACCGCGCGATTCAATGGATGCAGGATAACGTGGAAGGCTCACCGGTCATCCTGGAGGCCCAGGCCTACGAGTACCAATGGGGAAATCGCTTTACAATTTATACAGGTCTGCCCGGTGTGGTGGGATGGAATTACCATCAGCGTCAACAACGGGCCATCCTGAGAACGGAAGTGGTGCAGCAGCGTGTGGATAGTGTAAACGCGTTTTACATGTCTCAGGATACGGCTTTTGTGCGTGAATACCTCGACAAGTATGCTGTGAAATACATTATTGTCGGGCAGGAAGAAAAGGCCTATTATCCAGGTGAAGCGCTCGCGAAATTCGCGCAACTCAACGGGATACTTTGGGACGCGGTGTACACGGATGGCAACACGGTGATTTACAAGGTCAGGTAAGCAATGACACAAGTCCTGATTTGGTTCTTTCTGACACTCCTGATTGGCTGGATCAACCTGCCAATTACGTTTCGGCTTTTCCGAAAACTGGCCTCTGGGGGGTATCACCTCATTCGCCCGGTTGGGTTGCTGCTTTGGGCCGGCCTTTATTGGTTGTTGGTCTCGCTTGGGTTGCTTTCCAATGATTTGGAGGGTCAGATTGCGGTCCTGTTCGTGCTTGGGGTTATCAACTATTTCGTCGCGCAAAAACTGGGTTTTGGGGTCTTGAAGGAGATGCTCTCTCACCGATGGAAGACCATGCTGGCCATGGAAGCGTTGCTTTTGCTTGGCTTTGGGTTCTGGGCCTTTGTGCGCGCCACGAATCCAGATATCGTCAACACTGAAAAATTCATGGAGATAGCGTTTGTAAACGCCATTCTCAAATCACCTACCTTCCCTCCAAACGACCCATGGCTTTCTGGCTATGGCATTTCCTATTATTACTTTGGCTACCTAATGGTGGCGATGTTAAGCCGGCTTTCCACGGTTGCTTCCAGCATTTCCTACAACCTCACCTCCGCGCTGTGGTTTGGTTTATCGGGGTTGGGAGCCTATGGCATCCTGTTTGACCTGCTGAACCTGCGCAAGGAGGATGGAAGCCGGGTTGAGCCCAAGCGCTGGATGTACCTGGCGGCGCTCGCCGCGCCCCTGCTTTTACTGGTGGTGTCCAACTGGTATGGACTCTTTGATGTGCTGAATGCGCGTGGTTTGTTCTGGACCACGAATGGCAATGGTCAGCCGGTCTCCGCTTTCTGGCAGTGGCTTAACCTGCGTGAGTTGACCGCGCCGCCCCATGCGCTTTCTTGGGCACCCAGCCGGGGTGGGTGGAGTTGGTGGGCAGGCAGCCGAGTGCTACAGGATACGACCCTAAACGGGGCAACGCTCGAAATCATCGATGAATTCCCATTCTTTACTTACCTGCTGTCGGATATCCATCCCCATATGCTCAGCATGCCCTTTGTGCTGTTGGCGATTGCAGAAGCGCTCAACGCGTTTGTTGGCGGATGGGAAGACACCAGCAAGCTGGGGAAATGGACTTTGCCGTTTGGTTGGTTTGGTCCTGCTTTCGCCGTGGTTTCCCTGGGAGGAATTGCTTTCCTAAACACCTGGGATTTTCCATTCTATCTGGTGCTCATCGTGGCCGCGTTTTGTTACCGGCGATACCAGCAGTTGGGATACGCGGGGCAGAGAATCAAGGAATTTTTCATACTCTGCGCAGCCGGCGGGTTCCTGAGCATTCTGCTCTATTTGCCGTTTTTCCTCAGTTTTGCTTCGCAGGCAGGCGGCATTCTGCCGAGCATCGCGTTCTTCACACCCGGTAAAAATTTCTGGGTGATGTTCGGGCCCTTCCTCGTCCCGTTACTCTGCCTGCTGGCAATGCTGGTTTGGCGTCATCGCAAATCCCTGGGATGGCGCAGAGGGTTGTTGTTGACCTCGCTTCTCTTCCTGGGCCTCTTCGCTTTTTCGTGGGCGCTGGCCTGGCTGGGTGGCAGGCTGCCCGGTTTGCAGGCCTTGTTCCTCGGTTTGCAGGGCGCGGCATCCATCCCCGCCTTGCTTTCGGGTGCCTTAATCGCGCGTTTGAAAGCTCCAGGAACATGGATAACACTCTTTATCATCATCTGGGCCAGTTTGAGCCTTGTGGTAAAGGACAAAAAGGCTAGAACTGAGCCAATAGCCTCGCCCGAAGAGCAAATTCACAAGCAGGCGGTTCCTTTCGGGGAACACTACTTTGTACTTTTCCTCATCCTTCTAGGAGCTTTGCTAACGCTCGCGCCGGAATTTGTCTATTTGCGCGATCAGTTCAGCAACCGGATGAACACGATTTTCAAGTTTTACTTCCAAGCCTGGATTGTTTGGTCTCTGGCGGGCAGTTACGCGTTGGTCACTTTGCTGCGCGGGGGGAAAAAGTGGTTGAATGTGGACACGCTTTTCCCTGCCCTGATTGCCATCCTCGGGCTGGTTTTGTTTGTGATAACCAAGACGTCCAATTTAGGAGGCAAGGCAGGCGCACTTTCAGGTCTGCCGGACTATCTCATGGCCGGGATCCTTGGGGTTTTCCTGGCATGGTTCCTCACCCAGTTGGCACGAAAGAACTGGCAGAGGGCGCTTGGTGTGGTCACCCTGGTTGGCATTGCCGCGGGGTTAATTTACCCCGTGCTCGAAATTTGGACCAAGACGGAAGGTTTTTCGCCAGCCACGGGCATCAGTCTGGATGGCAAGCATGGATTCAACCAAACCATTCCCACGCAAATGGCAGCCGCCGAGTGGCTGGCTGAGGCACCGCTGGGTGTGATGGTTGAGGCGGTCTCGGATACCGGTGGAAGTTACACCACCTACAACCAAATCTCAGCCTTCTCAGGCATGCCCACAGTCCTGGGTTGGATTGGCCACGAATCCCAGTGGCGGGGTGGTTACCAGGAAATGGGCACGCGTCAGGACGACATCCGCAAGCTGTATTCCACGCAGGATTGGGCTAAAGCCAAAGCGATTATCGACAGTTATAATATTCGCTACATTGTCGTTGGACAGATGGAGTTCAGCACCTACGCGGTGGATGAAGCCAAATTCCAAAACAACCTGCACCTGGCATTCCAGGATGGCAATACACGCATTTACGAAGTGATAAAGCCGTGATGAACGAGTTGAACGCTAGCATAAGGGACAGACTTTTCAGGCAGGAGAACCTGCTCTTGTTTGCTATTGCTACCTTGCTCCTGGGTTTTGGACTTCGCTTAATTCATCTTGCTGATGTTTCCTTCACGGCGTCTGAAAGCGTGCTGGGCGCGCTGGCTTTCCAGGTTTCAAAGGGCGCCCGGGTTGGTTCCGGAAGTGTTCCGGCTTACTTGGGGCTTACATCCCTGATCTTTTTTCTGGCCAAAGATACCGCCTTCTGGGCACGCATCGTCCCGGTTTTGGCAGGCAGCAGCCTCATCATCTTGCCGTATATTTGGAGGCACCGGTTGCAGCCAGCGAGCGTGGTCGTCCTAACCCTGGCTTTCACCCTGGATCCTCTGCTTGTCATTTTCTCGCGTCAAATTGTCTCCCCAATCATCGCGTTGGCTGCGGTGTTGTGGCTGGCCACTGCTGTAGAAAAGAAGCAGCCCATCATCAGTGGAATCTCGCTGGCGTTTGGCTTGCTGAGCGGATATTGGGTTTGGCCAGTCTTCCTGGCTTTGGCCCTGGCAGCGCTCTTGTTCACTCTGTTGAAACATGAACCCCTCAGGCTGCTCTCCTATTTGGAATGGGGGAATGAGGGCTGGCTGCGGTTTTGGATTAGCCTTGCCCTCGGAATTTTGATGATTAGCACTTCCTGCCTGCGCAATCCGGCTGGTATCTCCGGCCTGGGCCAAGGTTTGGCGGATTTATTTAACTTAAGTGCCGGGATCTTCAAGCTGCCATTTGGACTGCCGATATATACATGGCTTGCGTATAGCATAGTGCCTGTGTTGTTCCTAATACTGGTTTCCTCACAAAAAAACAAAGTCTCACCAAGCCCAACGCGACCTTTCATGGATGCCTTCCTGGTTTTTCTGTTCCTCTTTTGCCTGTACTTTTCCAGGCAGGATGTGGGGCTCATCGTCTTTCTGACTGCTTACTTTTGGTGGGTGGTCTCCAGTGGTTTGGGGCGAATGATGCCTTCTTCCGAAGTGCGTGGTTTTGAATATGTCGCGCTGACCCTATTTTTTATCACACTGGCCGTTTACACGGGCATAACCTTGCGCTCAATTATTGCCAACCCCTATGGCACCGGGGCAAGCCTCCAGGCCTGGCTGGCTGTGCTGGCGGGGATTGTCATCCTTGTTTTGGCGTTTGTATTGGTGAGGGTGGGTTGGTCCCGGGAGCTTGCCAACCGAAGCGCGTTAGCCTCGCTTTTTGTGGTTCTGGGTGTGATACTACTTGCTACAACCTTCAACAGCCTGTACGCAAAAGCGGATAAGGCAGCCTTGCTTACCCAGGGCGAAGCGTTAGTGCTGCCCAGAGACGTTCTCCCTTCCATCCTGGCAGAATTACAACAAGAGGGAAAGCTCAAGGTCGAGAACGACAAAGCCTTGGTTATCGATTCTGCCTTGCCCGGAAGCGCGTGGTTCTTGCGGGATTTTGACCAACAACCCTTGTTGGGTTCCAGTAGCATCTCAGGAGATCCGGAAATTATTCTAACCAGCAGCGACGCGCAACCCTCTTTCGCGAACACCTACCGGGGACTGAGTATTCCCGGTACACTTTCAATGGATTGGGCGGGGATGGCATGGGGGAATTATCTGCGTTCACTTTTTGGCGCGCCTTTACTGACCCAGGATAATGAGATAATTCTTTGGGTGAGATCAGATTTATTCCCAGGAGCGTACCAGTAATGAATCAATCGGAAAAACCTTACGTCCCACACACAATCGCCATTGATGGTCCCGTGGCTTCAGGCAAAACCACAGTTGGTTTGCTGCTGGCCAAGGAGCTTGGCTATATTTGCCTGGATACTGGTATCATGTATCGCGCGGTGGCACAAAAAGTGTTGGACCTCGGCATATCTCCTATTGATGAGGTCGCGGTGACGCAGGTGGCCCAGGTGACGGATATTGACGTGCGGGAACCCTCGGTGCAGGATGGGCGGCAATTTGACGTGTTGATTGATGGCGCGGATCGCACCTGGGATATCAGAACCCGGGAAGTGAATGCCTGTGTTTCGGAGGTCTCAGTCTTCCCTGGTGTGCGGGACGCGATGACTTTGCAACAGCGCCGGATAGCTGAGCGAAGCCCGATTGTCATGTTGGGGCGGGATATTGGTACCGTCGTCTTGCCAAACGCAGACCTGAAGATATTCCTGAAAGCCTCAGCCATGGTTCGGGCCAAGCGCCGATATGAAGAGGAAAGAGCCCTGGGTAGGGATGTGCGCCTGGAGGATGTGCTCGAATTGCTCTTGCACCGTGATAACATCGATTCCAACCGTCAACTTGCTCCGCTGAAGCCGGCCAAGGATGCCTTCATCATAAACACGGACGACCTGGACGCGCAGGGTGTGGTGGAAACCATCCTGGCCATCATCGAAGATAAACAAACACTTCGGTGACCTTTTCCAGCCTTTTGGAAAGGCGCGCATGCTATAATTTGAAGGTCGTATGAACCTTTCATTTGCGTTTCTTTCCCCCCAGTCATTACAGCCTGGAATGACGCTTGGTCAGGCGTCGTTGATTCTATTGGCTTTGGTTTTACTTGTTTTGGGCGGCCTGGCGGCAAAAAAGATCATCAAAATTCCTCTGACCTGGACCCAGCGGGAATGGAAGTGGTTGGCGCTGTTGGTGCTGCTTGTGCTTCCTTTTAATTTTTTCAGCGCGGTAGTGCCCTTTGAGGGTCAGATTACATCCAGCCTGGGCCAAACCATCACCCCCACCGCGTTTCTGCTTGGTTTGGTTCCGTTGCTGGCAGCCACAGGCCTTATCGGCCTGGTGCCGGCCTTGTTCGTAGCAACTGGGACGGGCGTTTTACAGGCTGCCGCCTTCCACCAGGACCCCTTTATCATCCTTTACCTTCTGGGTTTTGTCTTGTTTTTTGGCATTCGCCAAAGAAGGGTGCTGCATCGGGGCGCGCTTAACTCACAGAATTCACCTTTCTCAGACGCATTAATTTCCCTGGGATTCATTGCCGGCGTCATGCTGGTGGCACGTTTTTCCATTTCACTGGCCTATGGTCTGCATGACCTCAATGCAATCCTAAATCAGTATCTTCTTCAGCTCTTTGTCGTGCTCCCAGGTGGCTTGATTGCCGCCCTGGCTGTACAGGCACTTAGCTGCTGGATGAAAGCCGAGTGGCAACCTTTAACGTTTCTCAATCCTCAACCTATAGCCAATGGATTGCAGGTGGCTGTTGACCAGGTGGAAACGCTCACCGAGGGAAATTTCGACAAACCTTTGGCAGCCAAGCCCGAGAACGAAAAAGAACTCATCCTCTTCCACGCGTTGGAACAATTGCGGGAAACCCTCAGGCAGCGCAGTGACGCGCAAAACCGTTTACTCTCCCTGGACCCGGCCAATTACACCAAGGAAGGTAATGATCTCGTACTTTCCGCCATCCTGCGGGCAGCCTTGGGCCGGGAAGCCTCGTCAGCGCGGTTAATTCTAACGGAGCAAAAAGCAGATGAAGCCACGCCCCTGATGCGTTTACGCATTGGCCAGGGTGAAAACACGCGGGTGTATGCCTACCTGGACGTCATGATTCTGGAAAAGATGGCAGCTGATGAGCAGCTCATCCTCAGCAACCTCAAAGAGGAACAATATTTTGGCCTTGATACCGGTACCCCCATCCCCCAATCCATCGCCGCGCTCCGTTTACGCCAGGACGGGATTTCACGGGGTATCCTCTGGGTGGGGTTTGAGCAGAATCACTGGTTTAGCGAAGACGATATCAACTTCTATCAACAGCTAGCCTACCGCGCGTCAGCGGTGCTGAGTGCCAAAGAGAAAACACTGAAACTGAGCACTGAGAACGAACAACTGCAGGACGCGATTGACGCCTTCCCTGAGCCGCTGATGGTATTTGACGCGAACCAGCATCTGATTCACGCCAACCAGGCCGCAAGTTCTGTTTTATCCAAAAACGAAATCATCCCTCAACCGGGTTCTGAAAACCTCCAAGTGCCTTCCGCCGAGATTGCCAACCTATTACGAGACAAATCCAAGCAACCAACAAGCAAAATGGTCAGCCTGGCAGGGGGGCAGGATTACGAAGCCTCCACGTATCCCATCATGAAAGGCCAGCAACAACAGGGCTCGCTGTTGCTTTTGAGAGATACGGGCTGGCTAAAACGCTTGAATGCCCAAAAGAACGAATTTGTGACCAACATCAGCCACGACCTGCGCTCACCCCTGGTCTTGATGAAAGGGTATGCCAAGTTGTTGCAAAACATTGGCAACCTGAGTGAAGAACAGATAAAGTATGTCGGCCGGATAGAATCCGGAATTGAGAACATGAGCCGACTGGTGAACAAGGTGTTGAGCCTGGAACAAATGGACAACTCCCAGGCGCTCCAGTACGCCACATTTGATACCAAGGAGTTAGTGGAAGAAACGCTCGCTTTGCTCGACCTGCAGGCCCAACAAAGAAGGATTACCTTACACACTGACTTTGGCGGACTGAAAAAGGCAGAAATGATGGCGGACAAGGTCATGCTCCAGCAGGCACTCTATAACCTGATCGAAAACGCGATAAAGTTCAGCCCAAGGGGTGGGGCGGTGCTGATTAAGGCCGAAAATGACAATCGGTGGGTGCACTTCTCCGTGCAGGACCATGGCAAAGGTATCGCGCCACTGGATCAGCCCAAGCTGTTCACACGCTTTTTCCATGTCGATGACGACATGAACATCGAAAACCGCGGGCAGGGGTTGGGGCTTTCCATCGTGAAATCAACGGCGGAACGGCACGGCGGAAAAGTGAGTGTCGAGAGTAAATTGGGCGTCGGCAGCACTTTCTACCTGGACATCCCGATGAAAAAATATTAGTACCGGGAAATCGCAATCTCACTATTGACATTGAACGTAATAATACGCTATAATGTTTGTTTGCATAAATTAACGAAGAGCTCAATAATCAACTGGGAAAGCTATTCTCAGGGGATTTTTGTGTCTTAATAATCCCTCTTAATGAGCTGGAGGCATGAGTGGAAACAATAGGAATGAAAGCGCTGCGCATCAACCTGGCCTCACCCGAAGTGATTCATAGCTGGTCCTATGGGGAAGTGCTTAAACCCGAAACTATCAACTACAGACGATTACGACCAGAGAAAGACGGCCTCTTCTGCGAAGCCATCTTCGGACCAACCCGGGATTGGCAGTGCTACTGCGGCAAGTACAAGAATCAAAAATATAAGGGGATTGTCTGCGACAAATGCGGCGTGGAAGTGACCAAGTCTGCTGTTCGTCGCGAACGCATGGGTCACATCGACCTGGCCGCGGCCGTGGCTCACATTTGGTACACCCGCCGGATACCCTCGTACCTCGGCCTGTTATTGGACATCTCCCGCCGGAACCTGGACAGGGTTCTCTATTTTGCCCAATACATCGTCACCTACGTTGATGAGGACGCCCGTCAGAAGGCCCTCAAACGCCTGGAGGATGAAATTAGCGTTTCAGAGCGTGAATTGATTGAAAAAGTCAACGGTCAAATCGCGGAAAATAAGAAACAACGCGACCGCCAATTGCGTGAACTGGACGCTTCAATCGAAACCATCAACCTGGAATATGATGAACAGGTGGCCAACCGCTTCGAACCCGTGATTGCTGAAGGGCAGCGGCTCGAGAGGGAACTGAACGAAAAATTGGGTAAAACCGTTCGCAAACCCATCACCTTCGCGGTGGATGGCGGGGAACAGGTTGTGGTGGATGCCTGTGAAGAAGTCGCCGGAAAACACGTTACCAAGGTCCAAAAGATTGTTAAAGACCGGATGGAAGACCTTGAGAAAGACCTCAAGGGAGAACGCCTGCAGAAACTGGAAGCCATCAAAATCCAGAAAGAGACCATCCGCGCGGAAGCCGAAATTGTCATGGATGGCATCCGTGGCCAGTTGGATGACCAGGAAGCAGCAACTAAAACCGAAAACGCGAAGCAACGTGACGAGCTGTACGAACTACAGCCGTTCACTTTCCTGAGCGAGTCCCACTACCGCGAATTGAAATCCAGATGGGGCAATGTCTTCAAGGCCGATATGGGCGCCGAAGCGTTTTATGACATCCTGAAGCGCCTGGACCTGAACGCCCTGGCTGAAGACCTGTGGCAGGAAGCCCGCACCACCAAGAGTAAACAAAAACGCAAGAAAGCCACAAGCCGCTTAAAGGTAGTGGAAGCTTTCCGCCGTTCCACGAATAAGCCCGAATGGATGATTCTGACGGTTCTGCCCGTCATCCCTCCCGATTTGCGCCCCATGGTTCAATTGGATGGTGGCCGTTTCGCTACTTCCGACCTGAATGATCTCTACCGGCGTGTGATTAACCGCAACAACCGCCTCAAGCGCCTGCTTGAGCTCGGCGCACCGGACGTGATTGTGCGCAATGAAAAGCGCATGCTGCAGGAAGCCGTCGATTCCCTGATAGACAACTCCCAGCGCGGCCGGATGCTCTCCCGTCGTGGCCGCCGGGAACTGCGCTCCCTCAGCGACATGCTCAAGGGCAAGAAAGGTCGTTTCCGCCGCAACCTGTTGGGCAAGCGCGTGGACTATTCCGGCCGTTCAGTAATCGTGGTTGGGCCGCATCTGAAGCTGAATCAATGTGGTTTGCCAAAAACCATGGCCCTGGAACTCTACAAACCCTTCGTGATTGCCGGCCTCGACAAGATGGGTTATACCGGCAACATCAAAGGCGCCAAACGCTTCATCGAACGCAATCGACCGGAAGTCTGGGAAGTGCTCGAAGAAGTTATTCACGACCGGCCTGTACTACTCAACCGTGCCCCAACCCTGCACCGCCTTGGCATCCAGGCTTTTGAGCCAGTGCTCATCGAGGGAAGTGCTATTCAACTGCACCCCCTGGTGACCACAGCCTTCAACGCCGACTTCGATGGTGACCAAATGGCCGTTCATGTGCCATTGTCTGATGATGCCGTCAAGGAAGCACGCGACTTGATGCTGGCCAGCAAGAACCTGCTCAAACCCGCCAGTGGCGAGCCCATCATTTCCCCAGGGAAGGACATGGTTCTTGGTGTGTATTACCTGACCGTTGACCCGGGCCTGCCGCAAAAGGGTGATGGACGCGTCTTCGGGAGTAGTGAAGAAGTACTGCTTGCCTATCAACTGGGCCAGGTCAACATCCACGCCCGGATTAAATTGCTCACGAAAACCTGGTACGATGATAATGACGACCGTCTTCCCCAGGAAGAGAAACGCATCATCAATACCACCGTTGGACGTGCCATTTTCAATGACATTCTGCCGGAAAAAATCAAGTTCTTTAACCGTACCCTGGAAAAGGGCGGCATCAGGGACCTGATTTCCGAGATTCATGACATTGCCGGCCAGGATGCCACGACCAAGGTTGCTGACGACATCAAAGACATTGGCTTCCGTTATGCTTCACAATCCGGTTCAACCCTTGCCGTCGCGGACATCACCGTCCCGCCCGAGAAACCCGCCATCATCCAGGAAGCGCTCCTGGAAGTTGAACAGGTACAAAAGGATTACCGCCGGGGCAAGCTGACTGAGCAGGAGCAAAACGAACGCATCATCGAAGTTTGGCAGGCAACCACCAAAAAGGTTGGTGAGGCTGTCAAACAGCACCTCGACCCGAATGGCAATCTTTCCACGATGGCTACCTCCGGCGCCACCAAGGGCGGGTTCAGCCCAATTTCACAGATGGCTGGAATGCGCGGTCTGATGGCCGACCCATCCGGTCGTATCATCCCCATGCCTATTCGCTCCAGCTTCCGTGAAGGTCTGACAGCGTTGGAATACTTCATTTCCACGCATGGTGCCCGTAAGGGTTTGGCTGATACCGCTCTGCGTACGGCTGATGCCGGTTATCTGACCCGCCGATTGGTGGACATCGCCCAGGACATCATCATCAATAACCACGACTGCGGCACCCAGGAAGGCATTTGGGTAAATGCGGCGGACGACGTGGCTGGTCAGCCATTCGGCGATAGAATCTTTGGCCGTGTTTTAGCTGCCCGCCTGAATGATCCCAAAACTGGTGATGTTATTGGCGAACGCAACGATATTGTCAACAAGGAAATGACCCGCAAGATTGTCCAGGCCAACATCCAGAATGTATTCGTACGCTCGCCTATGACCTGTGAACTGGTGCACGGTATTTGTGCCCAGTGCTATGGTATGGACCTGGGCCGTGGTTCACTCGTTGAAATGGGTGCCGCGGTGGGTATTGTGGCCGCCCAGTCCATTGGTGAACCTGGTACACAGCTGACCCTGCGTACCTTCTACACCGGTGGTGTTGCCGCCGGCGGCGACATCACGACCGGTCTTCCACGCGTGGAAGAGTTGTTTGAAGCCCGTCGCATGCCGAAGGGCGAAGCCATCATCAGCCAGATTGCCGGTACCGTGCACCTCATCCGGTCCGAAAAAAATCCGGAACAGCGTACTGCCCGGGTCGACTCCAGCGAGATGATCTCGGACACCTATGACATCCCGGAAGAATGGACCATCCAGGTCGCCGAGGAGTCTGAGGTTCAAAAGGATGAGGTCCTCGCGACGCATGATGACGCCACAATTGTGACCAGCCGTGGTGGCCGGGTCCGTTTGGAAGATGGCAAGGTGATAATTTCTTACGAAAACCGCCAAAGCGAAGACTATGAAATCCCAACCACGGCACGCCTCGTCGTCGTGGAAGGCCAAAAGGTCCAGGCTGGGCAACAAATCACCGAAGGTTCATTGAACCCGCACACTATCCTGAGAATCCAGGGACGTGAAGCGACCGCGCTTTACCTGCTGAAAGAAATTCAACAGGTTTACCGCACCCAGGGCCAGAACATCAATGACAAGCACTTTGAAGTCATCATCCGCAAGATGCTGAGCAAGGTGCAAATCACCCGGCCGGGCGATTCTTCATTCCTGCCGCAGGACCTGGTTGACAGGCTTGAAATCCTCAAGCTCAACGAGACACTGGCCGCCAAGGGTCTGCGTCCCGCCCGTTTTCTTGAAATTTTGTTGGGCGTCTCCAAGGCATCTTTGAGCACGGACTCCTTCCTCTCGGCCGCTTCGTTCCAACACACCATCAAGGTACTCGCGGGTGCGGCGATTGCCTCCAAGGAAGATCCCCTGTACGGGCTCAAGGAAAACGTCATCATCGGCAAGTTAATTCCTGCCGGTACCGCGTTTGACCCTGAAAGGTTTGCCGGACAAACCCAGTCTGAGGTCGTGGCCGGACAGGAAGGCGACCCACATCAGTTGGACATGTTTGAAAACATGGCAGACGATGAGGATGAAGATTTGTTTGGAGATGAAGAGGACCTAGAAGACCTCGCTGATAGCCTCGGTGAGGACGATGAGGACTCTGAATTTGACGAGTAAAGTTGCCTTGCGCGACTGAAAATGCCACCCGGGCTGGTTGACCAGCCCGGGTTTTTTTATGCTATAGTTATGCCGAAATTATGGCTGGTCTCAAATTTCCACAAATTCAACGCAGACAGGGAGCGGAATATGGGTAATACCGCTGACAAAAAAATTAACATCAACACCGAGATGCAACAAAGCTATCTCGATTACGCGATGAGCGTCATCGTTGCCCGGGCTTTGCCGGACGCGCGGGACGGCCTGAAGCCCGTCCAGAGGCGCATCCTTTACGCCATGTACGACATGGGCGTCCGCGCAGACACACCGCACAAGAAATCGGCCCGCATTGTTGGTGAAGTGCTTGGAAAGTATCATCCGCACGGTGACTCAGCCGTGTACGAAGCCATGGCGAGAATGGCACAGGACTTTTCTGAGAGATACCTGCTGGTGGATGGGCAGGGAAACTTTGGCAGTATAGACGGTGACCCGCCGGCTGCCATGCGTTACACCGAAGCCCGGCTCTCCAATCCCGCGATGGAAATCCTGAGACAGCTCGACATGGACACCGTTGACTTCATCGATAACTTCGACGGTACGCTACAGGAACCCCTGGTGCTGCCTTCAGCCATCCCCAACATGCTTGTGAACGGAGCATCCGGCATCGCGGTTGGCATGGCCACCAACATCCCACCTCACAATCTTGGCGAAGTAGTGGACGCGCTGGTGATGATGTTGCAGGATTGGGATAACATCGAGGACATTACAGTTGAGGAAATCATGCGCTACATCAAGGGGCCGGATTTCCCGACTGGTGGCCTCATCCTGCAGGATGAAAGCTCGGAATCCCTGCCCCAAATCTATGGTAGCGGCAGTGGCCTGGTGCAGATGCGCGCGAAAACCATGCTTGAGGAAATGACCCGCGGCCGGCAGCGCATCATCGTGACCGAAATCCCCTTCCTTGTGAACAAATCCGCGCTGATTGAAAAAATTGCTGAAATCGTGCGGGATGGCGGGCTGGAAGGTGTCTCCGACCTCCGGGATGAGTCAGACAGGCAGGGGATGCGCATTGTCATCGACCTGAATAAAAATGCCGACCCTGAGAAAATCCTGACCACGCTATATAAGAAAACAGCCATGCACAGCACATTCGGCATCAACCTTTTGGCGCTGGTTGACGGCAGTCCGCACCGCCTTTCCCTCAAACAAGCGCTGCGGGTTTACGCGGAGCATCGTCTGACGGTCATCCGCAGACGTAGTGAATATGAACTGCGGAAAAACCAGGAACGGCTTCATATCCTGGAAGCTCTTCGCATCGCGATTAAACACATCGACGAGATTATCAGTCTTATCCGCAAAGCCCAGACCGTCGAAGACGCCCGGCAGAAACTGATGACCCGCTACGAGCTAGATGAAATCCAGGCCAACGCCATCCTGGAGATGCCACTGCGCAGGCTGGCATCCCTTGAGCGGAAGAAAATTGAAGAAGAGTACGACATGGTCTCAAAGGCTATTGCCGAGCTGAAGGCTCTGCTTAAGTCCCCTGCGAAAATGCGTGTGGTGGTCATCGAGGACCTAAAGGCTGTGAAAGCCAAGTACGCCGACTCGCGCAGAACCCAAATCATTCACCTGGGTGAAGGAGCAAAATCCTCCGATTTCCTAACCCAAACGGATGTTATTCCGCTCGAAAATTTCTGGGTGGAAGCCAATGAAAAGGGGATTATCTCGCGCACTGAAGGGGACAAGCCAAGCCGTCTTGGCGGGGAAAACGCGGCCTGGAATATCGTCCGGACCAACACCCATCAAACGGTTTTCCTGGTGACCACGGAAGGTCGTTGTGCCGCTATTCACTCGCTTTCCATTCCCACCGTAAAAAATGGGGATAGTGGCGTACCCTTGAACAAGGTTGCCCCTCTGCATGGGGATGACGTTTTACAGGGCATTTTTGCCCTCCCAATGGACAAGGAGAGCCTGCCTGAACACTACGTTGTCACCGTAACGCGCCAGGGCATGATTAAGCGTTCCACCATCAGCGAACTGCCGGGCGCCTCCGCTGGAAGCTTCACGCTTGTTAAAGTTAATGATGGGGATGAACTCTTCCAGGTATTTCTGACTCAGGGCAAGGAAGAAATCCTGTTGACAACTGCCAATGGTATGAGCATCCGTTTCAACGAAGAGGAAGTCCGCGCTATGGGTTTGGTTGCGGCGGGAGTGAATGGCATCAAGCTCAAGGAAGGCGATTTTGTTGTTGGTGCCAGCGTCATCAGTCCGAAAGACGAGGTCACTTTCATCACCAAAAAAGGCAACGCCAAGCGCGTGGCCGCGTCTGACTTCCCCGCCCAGGGACGCTACGGACAGGGTGTGATTGGCTGGAAGTTACCCAATGATGATCAACTCGTGGTGCAGCTTGCCGGAAAACTAACCGACAAAGGCGTTTGTCACTTCCACAAATCAGCCAGCAAGGTGTTAACCATCACCAACGCGGTCAGCCGAAAACGTGGCGCTAGTGGGCAGAGTGTTTTCACACTTAAGCCCGGTGATGAAGTAATTGGCTTCACCCCGATCGTGGATATGGCCGCTTACTGGGAAGGGAACTAATCCTGGGGAGAGTTTCCAGCCAAACCAAGCATGGGCGCGATGGCACGCATGGCTGTGATAACGTTGGCGGTGTGCTCCCATAGGTCCACCCCAAACTCGGCCGCTCCTTGCGCGATGACCTCACGGTTGGCGCCGGCCGCGAAGGCTTTATCTTTCCACTTTTTGCGTACCGAGCTGACTTCCAGGTCGTAAAGTGACCTGGAGGGGCGCACCAGCGCGACGGCGGTAATCAGGCCGGTCAGTTCATCGCAGGCAAATAGTCCCCGGTCCAAAAGGGTTTCGCGGACGTAGGCAGGCTGGTCCCCATGGCTGCCGATGGCGTGCACGATGGTTTCTGGCACGCCCAGTTCACGCAACAATGGCAGGCCTTCCAAAGGATGGGTCTCGCTGTTGGGATGGATTTCCCAGTCATAATCGTGCAACAAGCCGGTCATCGCCCAATCCTGCTCATCCTGGCCAAGCTTTCGGGCGTAAAAGACCATCGCGGCTTCCACGCTCAACATGTGCTTAATCAGGGAATCACTTGTGACGTACGTGGTCAGGAGCACATAGGCTTCATCGCGGTTCATCCAACCCTCCAAAAATCACGGGAAAATATACTCCGGTTCGCCCAGGACGACCTGGGGCGCCTGGAAATAAACATCCCAAAAAGCCGCCACAGTCGCGAACACTTCGCGGAAGTTCCAGAATAAATAGCGGCTCTGATTATAACGTGATTGCTCCACCGGGACGCCTTCCACCTCAAGGCCCAGGCTTTGGCACAAAAAAATGGCCCTGTGCAGGTGGTAGGCCTGGGTGGTCACTATGATTTCGTCCAACCCGAAGATCACCTTGGCCCTCAGGCACGAATCGTAAGTTCTACGGCCGGCGTAATCCAGGATGATGTCCGCGTCGGGCACGCCTTGTTGAAGCGCGTACTGTCGCATGGCTTCTGGCTCGTTGTAGGTTATTTCCTGGTTGTCCCCGCTCATCAACAGCTTGCTAACCTTGCCTTCCTGGTAAAGCGCCACCGCGGAATCCACCCGGTCCCGTAAGGGGAGCGAGGGCGTGCCGTCCCGGTTGAGCCCGGCACCTGGTACGAGAGCCACCGTTCGGGGTTGGACCGCCGCGTGCGTGTGGATGTGAGGTAGGGAGAACAAGATTACCCCCACCCGGATGGTCCCGATGAGGAATATCAACGCGCAGGACGTGACAAGTCCTATCCGAAAAATCGTTTGGATAATTTTCATCTGTTTTGGGGAAGCAAATCCACCAGGCGAACATCCTGGACTGCCAGCAAGGCTCTCAGCTCATCGTAAGCGGAGTCCGGCAGCGGGTCCAGAGCGGCCACCTCGTAGTTTAACGCGCTGGAAAGCAAGGTCTTGCCCTCCTCCGAACGCGCCAGGCCCTCCAGGAATTCTGACAGGATGGATTGCACCGTCAGATCGATTTCCGCGCTGATTGCGAGCGTGAGGTTGGGAATGACCGGCGGCGATACCCATAGGATGGGCAGTTTATCAATGACATCGGTTAAATCGACGACAACGTCTGAAGCGGAACGCGGGTCCGCGGCAATGGCATACGTGCCGGCAAAATCACACACGCCTTTCACATAGAGCGTCCGCAGGCTGGCGGAGGTGGAATACGTTTCCACAGGTGGAAGGTAGGGGATGTTGTTAACGGCCAAAAAACCAAGCGGAACCCAGTAACCAGCCAGGGACGATTTTGAGCCCAGGCAGGGGCGCAGGCCTGAAAGCTGCGCCAGCGCGGCGGAGGCGTTGGCGGTTGACTGGTTGGTGCTGGGGTTGAACCAGGGCACGAGGGCACCATCCTTGTGCCCAATAAACTGGACCCCATAAGCCGTGACGCCGAGATGGTTGGTGACTAAAGACGCGCTCAGCAACCCTTTTTGTGAGGCCAACAAGTATTCCACAGACTGCAGCCAGGCAAGCTGTGCTTCTTTTTTCTGAAGCGCCAGCTCCAGCTCCAGGTAGGTGGCATAAACCCGGTGAACCACGTTTAATCCCAGGGAAGTGCCCAGGCGCTGTGCCAGGTCCGTGAGGGCCTGGATTTGTTCGCCGCTGGGGGAGCTGGCAATAACAGCCATGACCACCGGGCGTTCAGGGCTCCCAAGTGGTGCCGGTGTGGGCGTATAGGTGGGCATGGGCGTGGGGGATTCCAAAAGGCTGGAATTCGTACCCTGGAGTGGGCCCAGGGTTGGACGTGTTTCAGGAAGCGCTGAGCAGGCCGCCGCCAGGCAGATGATGACCATCAGAAGCATGCTTATGCCACGTCGAGAGCGAGTTCGCATAATTCGATTTTACCTTAATTCCCTGCAGCTTATCCTAGCTTGAGTGCCTGCGCGATCCGGTATGCTAAAATCATCAAAAAGCTGTGGAGGTGAGCATGGAAATTAAGACTGTACGCATTGAGAAGGGTGAAGATACCAACTTTATCCTTGGTCAATCGCATTTCATCAAGACCGTTGAAGATGTTCATGAAGCCCTGGTAAACGCCGTCCCGGGGATTAAATTCGGACTGGCATTTTGTGAGGCCTCCGGCGATTGCCTGGTCCGTTGGAGTGGCACGGATGAGGTGCTGATTGAAATGGCCCGCAAAAACGCGCTGGCCATCGGCGCGGGGCATAGTTTTATCCTTTTCCTGGGGGACGGTTTCTACCCGTTGAATGTGCTGAACGCAATTAAGCAAGTACCTGAAGTCTGTCGAGTCTTTTGCGCCACAGCCAACCCCACCGAAGTATTGGTGGCTGAGACCGCGCAAGGCAGGGGCATTTTGGGTGTAGTGGACGGCAGCACGCCCAAAGGGAGTGAGACTGCTGAGAATATTGCCGACCGAAAAGCCTTGTTACGCCGGTTTGGCTATAAAGCCTAAAGAGCGCTTAGGAATTGGCGAAATCCGACAAGAAAGGCATGGCGGTCTGTAGCGCCCTTGCCCGGTGGCTGAGCGTGTTCTTGGTTACATTATCCAATTCTGCCATGGTCTGTGTGGCACCTTCCAGCACAAAAATGGGGTCATAACCGAAGCCGTTGTCACCCCGCGGTTCTTCAATGATGAAGCCAGGGCAGATGCCATGCGCGTTGTAAGCCGTTCCCACGCCGGTATACAAGACTACTTCACAATGAAAAGCAGCCACCCATGGTTTGGGGTGGGGTGCGAGCCTGGATAACAAGTAGGCGCAGCGATCCGCATCTGTGGCGTTGGGTTTGGGCGCGTAACGATGGGAAAGGATGCCTGGAGCGCCTTGCAGGGCTGCCACCTCCAGGCCGGAATCATCCGCCAGCGTTGGAAGACCGGAAGCATGGAAAAACGCGAGCGCCTTTTTCCTGGCATTTTCCAGATAGCTAAGCCCGTCCTCGGTCACATCGACATCCAGGCCAATATCATTGGCAGAAAGAAACCGGAAGGGCAGGGGCGCGAGGATCTGCGTCATCTCGATAAATTTGTGTTGGTTGTTTGTAGCGATAAGCAAAGGTTTCATGTGGCGGTTGGTCCAGGTTGGCATGTTATAATCAAGAACAGAAAGAATTGTACCTTGCCATGGAAAAACAGAAACACACCATACGTATCAATATTGGCTACTTCCTGAACCAAGCGAACGGATATTTTCGCGATTTCCACGTTGAATTCCCCGAAATTTTCATTGAACCAGACTTGAACGTGCTTGAGCTGAAGTGCGATTATCGCTTTACACGCAATCACGAGGGGCTGCTGTTGCAGGCGGACCTCTCCGGGAAGATTGAAGCGCAATGCACCCGCTGTCTGGATGTCATGCTGGTGCCCGTGAACACCCATTTTGAGGAACTTTACATGTTCGCCCAGCGGTCACAGGAAGAATACGACCTGGTCGTGCCGGAGGATGGGTATATCGATTTGGCCGAGCCTTTCAGGGACTACCTGCTGCTGGAGATTCCGATGAATCATGTTTGCTCGCCGGACTGCAAGGGCGTTTGTATTGAGTGTGGTCAAAACCTGAACAAGGGGACCTGCGAGCATACCGATAATCAAATTCTGCCCGCGTAAACAGGCATACCTACCTTTGCCAGCCCAGTAGGGCTGGTTTTCGTTTTACTTAATGATAGAATTTTTTGACCTCGTCGCATAGGAGCGTTTTATGACTGAAAATATTCTGATAGCAATCGCCTGGCCTTACGCCAACGCGGATATCCATGTTGGAAACATCACCGGTTCCCATTTGCCTGGCGACATTTCCGCCCGTTACCACCGCCTGCGCGGCCGGAAAGTTTTGATGGTTTCAGGGACCGATTCGCACGGCACCGCGATAACGATTAAAGCTGATCAGGTAGGCAAGACGCCCTATGAAATTTATGCCTACTACCATCCTCGCTTCATTGAGCTCTTCCAAAAGCTGGGGATAAGCTACGACCTCTTCACTTCCACGCATACCGCGAACCATTTTGACATCTCGCAAAAGATCTTCCTCTCGCTGCTCGAAAACGGTTTTCTGAAAACGCAAACCTCCAACCAGTGGTTCAGCACCAGCCAGGGCCGCTTCCTACCAGATCGCTATGTGGAGGGCACGTGCTATATCTGCGGCAATTCCGAAGCCCGCTCCGACCAATGCGAGCGTTGCGGGCAGGTGTTGGAAGCGGAGAAGTTGATTGAGCCGCGTTCCAAGGTGGATGGTTCCACGCCAATCCTCAAGGAAACAACCCACTACTTCCTGGACCTTTCTTCGCTGGAAGGCGAAATCCAGGATTTCCTCAAAGACCGCGAAGCCTACTGGAGGCCCAATGTTCTACGCCAGTCCCTGGGCCAAATTCAATCCGTTGGGCTCAAGCCAACCTCGATTACCCGCGACCTGGATTGGGGCATCCCCGTCCCATTGGAAGGCTGGGAGGGCAAGTGCCTGTATGTCTGGTTTGAGGCGGTGATTGGATATCTTTCATCCGCGGTGGAATGGTCCGCTCTGAACGCGGATAAAGCTGCCTGGCGGGATTGGTGGGTTAATCCCGATGCCAAATCTTATTATTACATTGGCAAAGATAACATCACATTCCACGCGGTCACCTGGCCGGCGGAATTGCTTGGCATCCGCGATGGGCTGGATGCCCGTTTGGGCTCCGAAAATCCTCAAACGCTGGTGCTTCCCTACAACGTGCCCGCCAATGAATTCATGAACCTTGAAGGCAAAAAAATCAGCGGCTCGCATAATTGGGCGGTTTGGGGTTTGGACGCCCTGGAAAGGTTTGACCCCGACGCGCTGCGTTACTACCTGACCACCGCGATGCCGGAAAGCAAGGATACCGATTGGGATTGGGAGGAGTTTTACCAGCGCAACAATAACGAGTTGGTGGCCACATGGGGTAACCTGGTCAATCGCGTGCTGGCGTTTACCTACAAGAATTGGGAGGGCCGCATCCCTGAACCCAATGGGCTGCGCGAGTCCGACCTGGAGCTGCTCGAGACCCTCAGGCAGGGTTTTGAAAACGTTGCCGAGAAGATGGAACGCGTGGAGCTTAAGAATGCCCTGGCCGAGGTGATGGGCCTGGCCACGGAGGTTAACAAATACCTGGATGTGCATGCCCCGTGGTTTGAAATCAAGACGGACCGCGCCCAGGCTGAAAAATCCTTATTCACTGCCATCCAGGCCATTGACTGGCTAAAAATCATGTTCGCGCCCTTCCTGCCTTTCACCAGTGAAACGCTAAACACCATTCTGGACTACCCGCAACCGCTGTTTGGTAAAGCCCGTCAAATGGAAGCGCGGGACGAGCTGGGAAGCCACACCGTGTTGACTTACGATGAGGCAGGCGCGCTGTCTGGTTCGGGTGATGATGTTTGGCAACCTGTGCCCCTGCAGGCTGGCCGGCCTTTCAACCAGCCGGTGCCGCTGATTAAAAAATTGGACCATGCCATTGTGGAAATGGAACGCGCCCGCCTTGGGCAGGCGTAACCAATAGAGAAAAGAAATGAGCCTGGATTTATTCCAGGCTTTTTTGTCGCTTTTGATTGAATTCGGAGAGATACCAGGGCAGGTCTGTGAGCAACTTTTCCATCACATCCCTTGTTCTTTCCTGCCAGAGCGCCAGCTGGCCATCCGCCTCCGCGGCGGTTGGGCTCACCAGGTCTGTCACACCACGCAAAATCAACCAGGGCACGCCATTGCATGTTGCCGTCCAGGCAATCGCGCCAGATTCCCAGTCCGCCGCGGGAGCACCGAACTCGCCAAAAATTTTCGCGTAAGATTGCGGCCGGATATCCTGATCAGCCGAGGCCATCCTGCTTATCCGCGTGTTCTCTGGCAGGGGGCCGGTTAACCATGAGATGTCTGCGTAAGACCTGTAATAATCGATCGCTTGCGTGTAGTCAGCCATTGATTCAATGACATCATATAGCACGGTCTCACGCACAAGCAGAATTTCACCGATGTTCACGTGGCCCGCCAGACCTCCGCATGTCCCCAGGTTCACGAGCAGCTCCGGATGGAAGGTGTCAATCACGTATTGGGTCGCCGCGGCGCTGCTGATTTTCCCCCAACCGGAGTGAAAATAGCGTACAAGCCCATTGGGAGATTCCAGCACAAAGGTCTGCCCCAAGGGTGTCTCTTCGATTTGTTTTGGACTTTGAATTTCAAGCGTCGGGGCCCATTCGCCATCCGCGCTTATCAAGACTACAAAGCGGCTGTTTGCCAATGGTCTCAAGCTCCTGGCTGGGGAAGCTTCTTGCCCACCGAGGCCATGTAGATGACGAATTTCTCCCTGCCATCCAGGTTGAGCAACGCGTTGGCCAATTCGTCGTCAAAGGCGGCAATGGCACACACTCCATGCCCAATGGCTTCCGCCGCGAGGTAGAGGTTTTGGCAAACGTGGCCGGCATCCAGGTGCATGTACCGGTAAGCACGGGTCCCATAGCGCCAGGAGGTCCGGTAGGGTACCGCGGCCCACATAAATGTGACAGCGCTGGTGAGCACATGGTTTTGCTTTTTGGCTGCTTCGGTCAGCTCAGGCAACGCGGAATCAAGGAGGCTAAAGGGCTCGAGCGCGTGCAGATGGGCGACGTAATGATAGATACCAGGCGCGACACCTTCTACGCGTTGCACCCCAAGATAAGTTTCAAAGGGATGGCGGCAGCCGGCTGATGGCACGGTTCGTAACGTCAGGCCACTTTTCTCAGAAACCCGCTTGATGCCCTGTGTAATCCACAGCAGCCAGGCCAGCTCGGGCAATGTCATCCAGGCTTCCGTATCATAGCGGCGGATGGAACGGCGTTGTTCGGCGAGCTCACGGAAGCTCAGATCCCCGAGGTCAAACGTATCTGGTCTCGGCAGGGAGATCAGGCTCTCCGGGTTGACTGGTTCTTCGCACAGGTAACTGGGAAAAGGCAGCCCCTGGGCTTCCGGTGTGGGGGCCATGTTCTCGTTCTGGGAAGCGCGCAGGAAGGCCTCCCCGATTTCATCGAAGCGGTCCATGGCAGTCTCTTTAGAAACGGATGGTGGAGAGGATCATGGCCAGGATGATGACCACCGCGAGGACCGCCATGACAATGCGCCCCGTGCTCTTGCTGTTTTGATGGTTCTTTGACATTTTTTTACTCCAATTGCGTCTTGATGGATTGTGCCAATTCAAGGGTGATGCCTTTGATTTTGGCGATTTCCGCGGGTTCAGCTTCCAGGATGCCCTCAATCGACCCAAAGCGTTTTATCAGTTCGCTACGTCGGACGGGTCCCAATCCGGGAATGGCGTCCAACCTCGAAACGAGACCGATTTTACCACGCCGGCTACGGTGCGCGGTGATGGCGAAGCGGTGCGCCTCGTCGCGTACGCGTTGGATAAGGTAAAGCCCCTGGGACCGTTCCTCCAGCCTTACGGAGTTCCGACGGTTGGGCAGGAAGAATTCCTCTTCCTGCTTAGCCAGGCCGGCGAGGGTGAAAGCCGAATACAGGTTGAATTCCTCCAGGATTTTTTCCGCCCTGGCCAGCTGACCTTTGCCACCATCCACAATGAGCAGGTCTGGCAAAAGCGCGAAGGCCAGGTCCTGCTTGGCCCCGGGCGTGTCCTTATTCTCCTGGGCTGTGAGATAGTGATTAAATCGCCTCCGCAGCACTTCTTCCATGGAAGCAAAGTCATCCGGGCCGTTTACTGTCCGGATGTTGAAGCGCCGGTAGAGCTTCTTGTTCGGGGTGCCCTGCTCAAAAACAACCATGCTGCCCACGCTGGCCGTGCCCTGGGTGTTGGAGATGTCGTAACACTCGATCCGGTTGGGCGGCTCTTCCATGCCAAGCGCAGCCTGGATTTCAGCAAGCGCCTGGCGCTGCCTGTCTTTGTCTGCCTGCCAGCGCGTTTGCAGGGCTTGCAGGGTTTCCGCGGCGTTTTCAGTGGCCATTTTGATAAGTTGCGCGCCTTCACCACGTTTGGGCACGCTCAGTTCCACTTTTTCGCCGCCCCGGCGCGTGTTTAGCCATTCCTTGATGATGCGCGCTTCTTCCACTTCCTGGGGGAGCATCACTTTACGGGGGATAAAGGCTGCCTGCGAATAGAATTGCTTGATGAATTCTTCCAGGATAGCTTCATTCTTTTCCTCCTGGGTGCCTTCCAGGATGAAGTATTCGCGTCCAACAAGCTTGCCTGAACGCACAAAGAAAATTTGCACGCACGCTTCGGCGTCCGAGCGCGCCATGGCGATGATATCCGAATCGCTTTGCGCGTCTGAGATGATTTTTTGGTGTTCGACCACCCGCGCGATGGCCTGGATTTCATCCCTCAGGGACGCGGCCTTTTCATAATTCATCTGCTCCGAGGCCGTCTTCATTTCTGAGTGGAGCCGTTTGACCACGGGATCCGTTTTGCCTTCCAAAAACCGGCACAAATCATCAATCATCTGGCGGTAATTGGCCTGGTCGATGGCGCCAATGCAGGGGCCGGAACATAGCTTGATGTCGTAGTACAGGCAGGGATGCTCGTCTTTACCGGTAATCTCCCGCGCGCAGGTGAGATACGGAAAAATCTTGCGCAGTACATCCAGTGTTTGATGAACCGCCCAGACGGAGGTGTATGGCCCGAAATAGCGCGCGCCATCCTGCACCATTTGCCGCGTAACCAGTAGCTTCGGAAAGGGGTCCTGCCAGAGGACCTTGATGTAGGGGTAGCGCTTGTCATCCTTTAGCCGCACGTTATAGAAGGGCCGGTGCTGCTTGATGAGGTTCATCTCGAGGATGAGCGCCTCCAGCTCGGAACCCACCACAATCCATTCAATATCCGCGATACGCCTGACCATTTGGCGGGTTTTAAAGGCCATGTCCGCGGAATTTTGGAAATACGAACGCACCCTGTTTTTAAGGTTGATGGCCTTACCAACGTAAATTATCTTTCCGCCGGCATCCTTCATGAGGTAACAGCCCGGTTTGTCCGGGAGGGTTTGGAGTATCCCCTTTATCTTTTCATCATGATCCATGAGAATAAATTCTATCAGAAGTAAAACAATTGGCTGCCGGGCGGAATGCTGGCAAAGTATAATTCAGCCAGGAGAAACCATGCCCATTCATGTTTTGCCCGATACGATTGCTTCCCAAATCGCGGCCGGCGAAGTTGTGGAACGCCCCGCATCGGTGGTTAAGGAACTTATCGAAAATGCGATTGACGCGTCCGCGCGGACGATTCGGGTCGAATTGCGCCATGCCGGGAAAGACCTCATCCAGGTGGTGGATGATGGCGAGGGCATTCCTTCCAATGAGCTGAATTTGGCGGTTGCCCGCCATGCAACCAGCAAGCTGGAATCCGCGGAGGACCTATTTAACATCCGGACGCTGGGATTCCGTGGGGAGGCCCTGGCTTCCATCGGTTCAGTCTCACGCCTAACGGTCACATCCAAGACCGAAGGGGAGGTGGCTGCGAGCCGGATTGTTGTTGATGGCGGAAACATTGGCAGCCTGGAGGCAGCCCCAGGCACGCGCGGTACTTCCATCAGGGTGGAAAATCTCTTTTTCAACGTACCCGCGAGACTGAAATTTCTTAAGTCGGACCTTACAGAGAACCGCGCTGTCTCAGGGCTGGTCACCCGGTACGCCCTGGCTTATCCAGGCATTCGCTGGACTTATATCCAGGATGAAAAGATTGTTTTTCAGACGACGGGCAATGGCGAAAAGCCCGAAATCCTCCAGTCCCTTTTTGGCAGCCAGGACGCGAAGCTGCTCATGCCTGTCAGCCTGCTCGACCACGGCATGGAGGTCGAGGGATACATCAGCGCCCTTTCATTGAATCGTTCCAATCGCAAAGACATCACCTTGTTTGTGAACGGCCGCTGGATACAGGATGCCTCCCTGACTGCCGCTGTCATCAAAGCCTATAACACGATGTTGATGGTGGGGCGTTATCCGGTTGTGGTTCTTTTTCTCCAGGTTCCCACCCATCAGGTGGATGTGAATGTACATCCATCCAAGGCGGAAGTCCGCTTCCGCGAGAGCGACATGGTCTTCAGCACCGTTCAACGCGCCATACGGCGGGGTTTGCTGGCTTACACGCCCATCCCCGAGCTTGGCTCACTGAACCTTTGGGGCAGGCCTGTTGAAGGAATGCCTGGAGAGTCTGCCATCCAACCCCAGCCCGCATTGGAAGAACCAGCGCGGACCGAAGGCCCGGATTTGGTCACGCCGCAAACCGCGCAGCCTTTGCTGCCGGGTGAACACCTGCCGTTGTTGCGCCTGGTGGGCCAGGTGGCTTCCACTTACCTGGTGGCAGAGGGCCCTGATGGGCTCTACCTCATCGACCAGCATGCGGCACATGAACGGGTCCTGTTTGACCATTTGATGGCGCAATTTAAAGCGGCTTCCATCCCTTCGCAGGTTCTGCTTGAGCCGGTTATTGTTGAGCTGACCGGAGAGAAGGCTGCTTTGCTGGAACTTCAATTGGATGTGTTGCATAAGCTGGGTTTTGAAATCGAGCAGTTTGGCCCCAACGCCTTCAAATTGCGCGCCATCCCTGCCATATTGATGAAATCAAATCCCGCGGAGGCCATCTTGGCCGTGGTCAGTGCCTTTGAAGAGGATGAGACACCTCTGCAGGCGGAAATTGAGGCGCGTATCGCAGCACGCGTATGCAAGCGCATGGCCGTCAAGAGTGGGCAAATCCTCACCCCTGAGGAGCAGCGGCGCCTGCTGCTCGAACTGGAGGTCAGCCCCTCGCCCCGCACCTGCCCACATGGCCGGCCGACGATGATCCACCTCAGCGCGGCACTACTGGAGAAACAATTTGGCCGTTCAGGAGCGATTTAGATGGCTGGGACGATGCGCGGCCTGTGGCTGGAAAACAAGCAACTCAGCTTGAGGAAGAATTTGCTAATACCGGACGTGGTGGCCGGCGAAGCGCTTATCCGCGTTCGGCTGGCAGGAATCTGTTCCACCGATCTGGAAATGCTGAATGGCTATTATCCGTTCAGGGGGGTACCCGGACACGAGTTCGTGGGAGAGGTGGTCGCTGCGCCAGAGCAGGAAGCCTGGCTCGGAAAGCGGGTCAATGGGGAAATTTCGATTGATTGCGGGGAATGCGCCAGTTGTCTGGCAGGAATGCCCGGGCATTGCGAGAACCGAAAAACGCTTGGCATTTTTGATTATGATGGCGTTTTCGCGGAATACGTCCGGCTGCCCATTCGCAACCTGCATGCCGTGCCGGCCACGGTCAGCGATGAACAAGCGGTCTTTACCGAATTACTAGCCGCGGCATTGCAGGTGCAACAGCAGGTGCGCGTCAGACCCCAGGACCAGGTTGTCGTTGTTGGGGCCGGCCGGCTGGGGATACTCATGGCCCAGTGCCTGAAATTGACGGGTTGTGATTTGAAAGTAATTGTCCGCAGGCCCGAGCCTGCGGCTTTGCTTGCCACGCTGGGGATTGAGAGCGCTTCTGCACAGGAGTACCGTGAGCGGTCCGCGGATATCATCATCGAAGCGACTGGGAACGCTGAAGGTCTGGCACTGGCGAAGCGCCTGGTGAAACCGCGTGGGACGATAGTGCTTAAATCGACTTATGCCGGCGATGTCTCCCTGGACCTTTCCAGGTTTGTGGTGGATGAAATTACATTGGTGGGGTCAAGGTGCGGCCCGTTTGAACCCGCGCTGCGGTTGCTGAAGCTTGGGATGGTTTCCGTGGAGCCGTTAATCACGGGTCGATATGCATTGGAGGATTTCGAATCTGGTTACCAGGAGGCTTTGAGGCCTGGTAGTCTGAAGGTGTTGTTCGAATTCTGAGTTGACGTAAGGTGGAATTGTTGTGCTATAATTCACGGCCGACGGGGCGTGGCTCAGCCCGGATAGAGCGCACGGTTCGGGACCGTGAGGTCGGCGGTCCAAATCCGCCCGCCCCGACAGTAAGATCTTCACTAAACAGTGAAGGTCTTTTTTTTACAGTAATTACTAAAAATGATGTGGTTCGGGACCGAGCCCATGCAGGGTGCTGCGCGAAGGTCGGCGGTCCAAATCCGCCCGCCCCGACAGTAAGATCTTCACTAAACAGTGAAGGTCTTTTTTTACAGTAATT
>Ga0116170_10000709_pt1 | contig 34927 bp, 25 predicted proteins | sample AD_JPNHW1_MetaG_FD_89797 | JGI IMG/M metagenome (GOLD analysis project Ga0116170, IMG submission 89797) | Active sludge microbial communities of municipal wastewater-treating anaerobic digesters from Japan - AD_JPNHW1_MetaG | ecosystem: Engineered > Bioreactor > Anaerobic > Digestate | place... | reverse complement strand
TTCTGGGTCCAGCTCGCCACCACTTTTTCTTTCCAGCCCTGGCATTCCCTGGCCGAGTTCAGGCGGTATATCCTCAGGTTTTTCCATGTTGCGCCTTTTTTGAGCACCATGGAGTGCATACAGCTCACGCCTTATAACGAGTATGAATCGATCGTTCTGCCTCTGACAAAATGGCTGAAGGACCAGAAGGTGCGGTTCGTTCTGAACATAAAGGTGGTGGACCTTGATTTCGCCGGGACGAACGGCGCGAGGACCGTGGAGCGGATCCACTATCTCCGGGACGGGCTGGACTGCCGGATCGAAGTCGGCGCGGAGGACCTGGTTTTTGCGACGCTCGGCTCGATAACCTCTAATTCAAGCATGGGGTCGATGAACGAGGCTCCGGGGCTTTGTATCATAGAAAAGGCGCCCTCGTGGCTGTTGTGGGAGCGTATTTCAAAAAAGGCGCCCGAACTTGGAACGCCGTCCGCCTTTAACGGCGATATTGAGAAAAGCAAATGGGTCTCTTTTACGGTCACCTTCCGGGGCCCGGAGTTTATCGCCGCCCTTGAAACGTTGACCGGAAGAAAAGCAGGGGCCGCGGGCGTGATAACCATAAAAGACTCGAGCTGGCTGCTTTCTTTCGCGATGGTGCCGTCCCCCTGCTTCAGGGACCAGCCTGAGCACGTCAGCGTCTGCTGGGGGTACGGCTTGTTCCCTGAAAAGACCGGCAACCATGTAAAAAAGAAAATGTCCGAATGTACGGGCGAGGAGATCCTTACAGAGCTTTGCTCTCATCTCGGGTTTAACGGCGAGCTGGACCTTATCGTTAAAACTTCCGCGTGCATTCCCTGCTTTATGCCGTACGTGACGAGCCAGTTCCTGCCAAGGACAAAAGGCGCCCGGCCGGAGGTCGTGCCGCGGGGCATCGCCAATCTCGCGCTGTTGGGACAGTACTGTGAGCTGCCCGACGACATAGCGTTCACCATGGAATACTCGGTCAGGTCCGCTCAAAAGGCCGTCTATTCGCGTTTGAACCTTGACCGGCGGGTTTCCCCCGTTTACAAGGGGCACAGGGACCTTCGGAATATCTACAAGGCGCTGCGGACCATCTTTACGCTGCCCGCATAAAACCGCCTGAACGGGGAACTTGACGGGGAATAAAGCGGCGGCCGGCTCCGGGCAATAAACCAGGGAACGGTTATGCTGATAGATTTCTTTGAGGAATACCCCGATAAGATAAACCTGCGAAAAGCGGAACTGATAGATTTCGATTCCACTATCTACCTCGCCGCCCGCTCTTTCCGGGAATTCCGCGAGGCGGAAAAACTGCTGAAAGAAGCGAACCCGAAATTAAGGGCGGCCTTTTGGCCCGTCCTGGAAAGCTCCTATTGGATCTCGCCGTTCGCGCGGCCTTCGGAACTGGCCGCCTTGTTCGAGGCGCTCCTGGCGGAAGGCCGGGGCGGCCGGTTGGAAATACTTCTTGACCTTGAGCTGCCGCTGCTCAGGAAATCGCTGCTCTTGATGGAGTTCGTCCATTTCCTGAAGAACAAAACGGCCATAAAAAATTTTTTAAGCGACTGCGGAAAGCAAAATACAGGCGTGACGACGGCCGAATATCCCGGTCTTTGCCGGGCGATGCGCTTGTTTTACCAGTTCGCGGGGCTCTCCTGGCCGGCCGGGGTTTCTCCGCACAAGCGGATCATCCTGTTCTATTCAAGCATGGTGAAAAGGGAATGGCAGGATAAGCTTTTCAGACGCTATCTTTCCGAAGAGGCAAGAAGGACCGGCCGCGCCATTCAGGTCGGCCTTGGCACAATCGCGCGGGGAGCTTTCGGCGACGAGCCCGTTCTTTCCCCGGCCGGACTCGGGAGGGACCTGTCTTTCCTGAAAGAGAACGGAATAGAAAGAGCCGTCATTTTCAGGCTGGGCGGGTTGAACAAGGACTACCTCGACACCGTAACCCGGTATCTATAGTATTTTTCGCCAGCCCGTCCGCCGCGGCGGCTGGTCGGCGGCGGAATTCCGCTGAAGAATGATGTTTAAGACGGCCCTGCGCCGGCGCTGCCGGGCAGGCGAAAAACAATGAGCTCGCCGTCCTCATACACCGGTTTGCCCAAAAGCCGCTTGTAGTGTTCGCTAAATAAAAGTACGGACCTGTCGTACAGCAGGAAATTTCCCGACTCCCGGCCTTTGATGTACACTGAGCTGATCATCTTATGCAGAACGAGGTAATCCGCCGCGCTGCGCAGCACTTCTTTCTCGTCTGCAAGATCGACCATATTCCTGAAGAGCGTGCGGCTTTTAACAGCCGCGCTGTTGAGAAAAAAATCCGGGCGCGTGTAGGCCAGCGTCAGCTTTTCCGACTTTATCCGCGCGCCCATCGCGTCGCTGACGGACAAGAAGATCAGCCCGGGGACGCTGCAATAGCCCGCGAATACGCGCTTGCGGTGCTCAAGCTGGTAGAAATACAGCAAATTGCTATGGTCCGCGAAGTCGAACGGATATTCGATGATCGCACGCGCCGCCGGGTCCGCGGCGAGCCGCCTGTAAAATTCCGGGATCTCCCCCCTGGAGATCTCGTGCGACCCCAGGAAGTGGTTGGACCGCGATCTCGACCAGTGTCCGTATTCGTAGGAGCCCTGGAACGCCAGGTGACCGGTGAAATTGTTCGGCGCGCGGTAGATGACAGGCAGCGGCCCCTTGACGTAAAGGACGAAGACGGCCGTACAGATGCAGGAGGCCGGCAGTACCCGGCGTAGCAAAGGCGGGGCGGTCCTTTTCTCCAACTCCTCCAGCAGTTCATGGAAACCGACGGCGGCGCACAGGAGGATCAGAGGGATGATCGCGATACAATACCGCAGAAAGATCGCGCTGCAGTTAATGCCGCCCGGATTGAAAAAGAGCACGAACACGATACTTACGAGCACGCCGGAGTACAGCAGGGCGGCAAGAGAACGCTCATATCGGTGGAGGCGCAGGCAGCCGAACAGCGCCAGGCCGAAAAATACCGCGGCCGCGGCTCCGGCCGCGGTCCCGCTGATCAGTTCCAGGATATTGAGGATATCTATCCCGCTGAACTCCGGCGCATTGAGCGGTACCCCTGCCCTGTTGAAAGCATAATTAAATACGGCCGCAAAGAGGCTGACGCCATGGACCAGCATGACCGCTAGGGTTTCGCCGGGGGGGATGGCCAGGGCCCAGGCGGCCGAAGCGCGGCCGCCGTACTGTTTGTACAGGGATATAGCCGCCAGCGCAGCATAGGGCGCCGCCCCCATGGCCACCGCCGAAGGATGCGCATAGGCGGCGGCGGTGCTGGCGAGAACGAACAGCGCTGCGCAGGCTCTTTTGCCGGAGGACGCCCACCGGAACGCCGCTATGAGCCCCAAAAAGGACAGGAGAGGGATCAGAATATAGGTTCGGGAGAAGCGGCTGTAAAAGACCAGGAACGGAGATACCGCCAGCAAATAGGAGAAAATAATTCCCGCGCGCTCCGGGACGATCTTCCGGACCAGGAGCGGCAGTATCACCACCATCGCGCAGCCGGCGGACAGCAGCGGTAATCGCATGTTCCATTCCGAAACGCCGGCGCCGTGATAGCAAAGGAAAAGATAGGCGTTCAGCAGCGGGCTGGAGTAGGGGTTGAGCTTCGACTGAGTAATTACTTCAAGGAAAGACCTGTTTTTGATGAAGGACAGGCCGTGCCATTCGTCGTCGAGCAGGATCTGGCCCTGAAGCAGGTACAGCCGCAGGCAGGCGCCGAGGATGAACGCGCCTGCCAGTAAAAGCAGGTATGTCTTATTCGCTTTATCGCCCATGTCGAGCGTCCGGCAGTTATTTGACATGTTCTGTGTATTCCGTACTCGCAAAATAAAACCGCCGCGCCCGCCTGTAGTAAACAATTGATCCGCCGCCAACAGACGGGTGAACTCCGTCCCGGAGAATTCCTCCGCCCGGGCGCCGCGGTGGATCTTGTGCTTTTCCGGAAAAACCGCCGACTTTTTGTATTATAGATTAAATGGACGGAGGGGGAGTCTTTTTTAAAATTCCAGGCAGAGGAAAAGCAAGTTTTTCCGTAAGGAGCTTCCGATAAGCTGCCTTATATTGCTACATTTTCATACTGGTAACTTCTTCGCGGACTTTCCAGGACCTGCACCATCACTGGATATTCCCGGTACTGGCAACGATAATTTCCGCCCAATGGGCGCTGGCGGGAGGGCTGCTGAAGAGCGCCCGGCTGGAGCGGCTGCCGGACCTGAAGGCGGCCCGTCTGTACTGCTTTTCACGCTGGGCGTCCTGCTGCTGATGGGCGTGGTGCGGCACCAGACCATCATATTCTTGAACCTGCTTATAGCGTGCGCCGGTGCGGCTGCCGCCGGGCGCCAGCGCGGCAAAGCTGCCTGAACTTAAACCGCGCGCTTGAACGCGGGATTGCGGCTGGTCAGAGGGTGTCGGGGGAAACGTTCACTGCTTTGCCGTTCTTCCAGATGGCCAGGGGGCGGCCGGTCTTTTTGTGTTCGGCTACTACTTTTTTTACGGCGGCTTTCATGGCCCTTTCGGCTTTGTCCTGCAGGGAGAGTCGTTTTTTCATAGGTTGACTGATTCCATTATTATACCGAAAATTTTCTGGTTTTCCACCGTTAAGCTGCCGCCGGCGCCCTTGGCGGCCAGCACGGGTTTCTCGCCGGAATTGTCGAACAGCATCCAGGTGTCGGCCAGCAGGGAGTAGGCGTTGAAAAAATTGGCTATGGAGCGGGGGAAGCGGCGCCGGACGTCGTTGGACAGCACGTCGTGGCCGCCCTCCGCCACGCGGTTCTTTACGCGCAGCAGGGAAAGGTCCACGCCGGGCATCCACAGGAAGAACAGGTGCACTTTATAGCCGGCCTCTTTCAGGCGCCGGAACATGTTGACATGGCCGCGGCCCGACAGGGTGGTCTCAAAACCGAATTCTTCGCCGCTCCTGGTGAATTCGCGTATGCGGGTAAGCACCAGTTTCCCGGCCTTCAGCGCTACTATCTTGGGGTCGAACGGGGACAGGCCGCCGGCGATCAGGTCGGCGTTGACGAAATTGGCGCATTTGGCGTAATTGGGCAGGAATTCCCGGGCGAAAGTGGTTTTGCCGGAGCCGTTGGGGCCGGCTACTATGTACACATTGGAGGCTTTGCCCATCATTGGAATTATAGCAGTTTAGGGTAAAACCGGCGGCCGCGCAGGCCGGGGCTTACCGGATCTCGGAGCGGCGGGCGCGCATGCCGGCGGCGTTGTCCTGTATGGGTTTATTATCCGGGTAGCGCCGGGCCAGGTCCTGCATCAGCGTCCAGGCTTCGCGCCGCCGGCCGCTGTGCCACAGCGCCATGTTGTAGGCGTTCTGGAAATCCGGCTGGGCCGGGTACAGCGCGGGCAGCGGCTTGAGCACCGCGGCGGCTTCGGCGGCGCGGCCGCTTTCCAGCAGGATAAGCCCCAGGCGGTAGGTGGCGAAGGAGCGCGGACGGTTGCGCACCGTCCAGCGGTAATTGTCCTCGTCCGTACCCCTCAGCCGCACTTCGGCGTGGGCCAGAGTCATCCAGAAAAGGCAGACCGCCCCCACCAGCACGGCCGGGACGGCGCGCAGCCAGGGCTGCGGGCGCTCCCGGAGTTTCATCAGCAGCGTAACCAGGAAGACGAAGACGGCCGGCGAAGCCATGAACACCCATTTGTCCATCATCACCAGCGTGATGATTATGGCCGGCACCCGCGGGGCCAGCAGCAACAGGAACCAGCCCAGGCAGAAGGCCGTGACGCGCCGGTTCACCGGCAGCAGGAACAGGGCGCCGGTGCCCGCCGCCAGGGCGGCCAGGCTCACGCCCCAGTAGGGCGTGGCGCTGAGCGCGGTGGGCCAGGTTTCAAGGCTGAGCGGCGCCAGCAGCACCGCCAGGTAATGGAACACCACGTCGGGGAAGACCGTGAACAGGAACTTCAGGGACCCGGCCGCGCCGGCTCCCGGCGGCACGGTAACGTACAGAGCGCGCATTATAAGGAAGAGGGCGCACAGCGGCAGCAGCCACAATACTTTGGCGTAGTCTTTTTTGGGCCGGCCCTGGTAGGCGAAGCACAGCGCCAGCAGGGCCGGCAGCAGCACATTGCTTTCCTTGGCGAACAAGGCCGGCGCCGCCAGCAGCCAGGCCGCGCGCGGCCTGCCTTTCAGGTACAGCAGCAGCACGCAGAGCATCAGGAAATTAGCCATCGACTCGCCGCCGGTGGCGGCCAGCAGATCGTCGATTATCACCGGGTTCACGGCGAACAGGCAGGCGGCCGCCAGGGCCACGTGAACGGAGAACCCCAGCGCGCTCAGCAGGTAGAACAGCAGCACGGCGTTGGCGGCGTGGAACAGCAGCGAGACGGCGTGGTAGCCGGCCGGGCGGCGCCCCCACAGCGCGTATTCCACGCGCACCATCAGGCCCAGCAGCGGCCGGTAGTAGAACATGCCGGTCTCTTTGTGTACGTTCTCGGTGAAATCCGAAACCACGCCCTGCGCCGTAAGGCCGGGCGTGATCTGCACGGCGCGCAGCAGGAAGGGGTCGTCGATCATGAACCCGGTTTTTAGCGTGGGCCAGAAGGAGGCGAAGCAAAGGGCGGCTATGAGCAGCGGCTTCCAGTACCTGACCGGTCTTGCTAGTGAAGTGGGGAGGGTGTGGTTCATTAACTGGCAGGCGCGCCGCGCGGCTCAGGCCTGGTCGGTGTCTTCAACCCAGCGCAGGGTGCGGAAGCGCCGGAAATGTGAAAAAGTTTCCCGGATATTCCCGGACTGCACCAGTGCCAGCATTATGAACAGCACGCCGGCGGCGAAGATAGCCTTGGCGTAGACCATAAGCCCCGGCAGCTTGAAGGCGTCCGAAAGCATCCACATCGTGTTCATCCAGATCCAGCAGTTGATGGCCAGGTTGATCATGAAGATCGCGGGGCGCTTTTCGATGTAAAGGAGGCCCAGCCCGGTGAGTACCGTGGGGAAAATAAAGAAGACGCCTGTTCCCGCCAGCCCCAGCATCCAGAAGGCGTCCTTGAAGAACCAGGCGACGGAGTTGGTCGTGTCCAGCGCGTCTTTGGACATGAAGAAGGGGCGTTGGGGGGCGTTGTTGTTCATTGTTCGGGTTGAGCGGGCTTAATTTCCGCGGGAGCGGCCGGCTGTTCAGCGCGGATCTTCAGAATGGCTTCCAGCGCTTCCACTCTTTTTTCCAGCAGGGCCAGCCTGTCGGGCTGGCCGTCGGCCGGCGCGGCTGCGGCGGGCTGCGCGGCGGGCGCGGCGCCGGAGAACAGGTGGTAATAGCGCACTTCCTTCTGGCCCGGCTGGCGCGGCTGGCGGGCCACGAAAGCGCCTTCCGCCCTGGCGCATAATTCCTGCAGCAGGCCTTCCACTTCGGCGGTGCCGGTGAATTCGCAAAGCCGGTCGGTGCGCCCCTTTATTTCGCCGGGGGTCTGCGGCCCGCGCAGCAGCAGCACGGTTATGATGCCGGTCAGTTTCGCGTCGTCGGAGTTTATGAGGTTGCTGATGTAATGGCGGAATTTAGGCACCCGGTCGCCGGGGGCCTGCACGCGCTCAGCGAGGTTCTTGTCTATGAGCGTCTGCACGGCCCGGCCCATGGCGTCGGTGTCCAGTTCCATCACCGGGTCGCGGCTGGTCTTCTGGTTGCAGGCGTTGAGCAGCGCGTTGAAGGTGAGCGGGTACTGTTCGCGGGTGGTCAGCGATTTCTCTACGAGCGAGCCCAGCACCCGGGCTTCCACGGGGTTCAATTCTATGATCATAATGATTCCTCCCCGGTCCGGCTCCGGCAAGCCGGAGCCCGGTTAATCGTTCCGCGCTACCCTAATCTTTAAAAAACAGGCCGGTGCGCGAGAGCGTAAAGAAAATGATAGTGTCCTTGACCTTCAGGTCTCTCAAATTCCTGGATTGGCGCTCCCGGACGCTGGCGTTGACGTCGAAGTCCCATTTTTTGCCCAGGCTTACGGTCGCTCCCCCGGTAAACCCGGTCCCGGTAGAATTGGTGTTATTCAGTTTCATGCTGGTGAATTCCGCGCCCGCGCGCAGCGAGACAAAGCCTGCCAGCCGCTGCTCAATAGCGGGCATGAATTTGGAAATACTGGAGTCCAGGTCGGAGTAGATATAATTCGTCTGCTTGAGCACCAGGAAAGTGCGTTTCTGGTTCATGGCGAACGTCAGAGTGTTTTCCTGCACGGCCGGCATGGTGTAAGGTACATAGTCCCCATGCTGGGCGATCACGGTATAGTATTCGCCTTTCAGGGTGGTATGCGTGTAGTAAGAGTCCAGGAAAAGCGTGTTCGCGGTGTTTTTTAGCAGCAGGCCGCCGGTAAAAGACATGCCATTCTCCGCAGGGGCGTCGGTGTAATAGTCCCCCTTGAAACTGAGGTTGTTGGTTAAGTCGGGGAGGCGGTGCGCTATATAATAGTTCCTGTTTTTTGCAAGGAAACCGATACCTCCGCCAACAGCGATGTTCTCGGATATTTTAAAGCCGGAAGACAGGATAGGTCCGCCGATGCTGACCTGGTCATTGGCAAAGACTTCGTAATACCCGTTGCCCGAAGGCGGCCCCATGATCATGTCCTTGGTGGAAAAAAATGTCATTTCAAGTCCCAAGCCCCACCCTTTTTTAAGAGGCATCGTGTACCCTCCGCCAAACCGCGACGCCTCCTCGGAGACATTGACTTCCCCGGGTTTAATAGTGGGCGAGGGATCCGTTTGAGCGCTGCTGCCGGTAAGATAAGCCTTATCCTTCAGTAGAAGGCCCAGGTAGGCCGGATTCTCGTACGGCACATATAATTCCGGCATTACCTTGAACCTGGTGGTGGTGGTGAACAGCTTGTTGATATAGACATTCACCGCGGCGTTGCCGGGGTCCAGTTTGTTCGCCTCTGTCAGTTCCTTCTTCGCGGCTGTAAAATCCTTTTTGTCGTAGGCGTCCACGGCCTTGGAGAACTTTATTGCCGCTTCCTGCGGCTTCTCTATGTCCCTGGCTACCATTACCGTGGCGTTGGCGTCGAAATGCTTTACTATTTTTTCGGAACACTTGGACGAAATATATTCATATTTACTTAATTTGTCCGTTATCTTGTCTTCGAAGGCGATTTCGCCCGTGGCGGTATTCAGCACTTTGAAAGTAACGGTGAGGTTTCCCATCAAGTCGAAGATCTTGCCTGTCACCAGGTAATCGGCGGCCAGCATTTTGCCCAGCTCTATGCTGTTTTTTGCATCCACCGCGCCGGAGAGCGTGAAGGCCTGTTCCTTGAAGGCTTCTTCCCTTTTTTCACGGTCAATAAGGGCCATGTTCCTGGCTTTGGATAATTCGATGCTGATAAATTCCGAGAACCCTTTGCCCAGATATTTATACTGGGGGTTGTCGGACTGAACAGAGAAGTCCAGTACGGAGATGCGGTGGGCTTGTCCGGAGGAACAGTTGGCGGCGCCGGCTGTGGCACCCAGGAGCAGCCAGACAATAGCCGGGACGGATATGGCCTTCTTAAAAAACAACTGCCGGATAAATGAGGTATACATTGTGGTTTCCTTAAGGAAGCTCGACAAGACTTTGAAGACTTTAATAACCCAGACTAAGGGCAATTATATAATTATTTTCATTGGCTGACGATATACAAGCGGTCTTTGCCGCTTGTCGGCGGCGGACTTGTGCTGATCCCGCGGTTATTGCGGCAGGCAGAAATATGCGGCCAGCATGGCCTCGGCGTAGCAGGCGAACTCCAGGTAAGCGTCGGGGCGCTCCAGGCCCGGCGTCTTCGACCCCTTTAACCCTGGAATTAGAGGGTTTGCGCCGGTTATTCCGGCAGCGGCGGCGGGCTGCGCTCAAGCTTGCAGAACCGGAACTCCGGTTGTTCGGGTATGACGCAGGTATAAAAGCCATTGTGGACTTTATCCGGCAGCTTATGCGCCGCTCCCGGGTATTTAAGATTTGACTGACGGCCTCTTTGTTATATAATACGCGCAGGGGAAAGATCCATAAATTACGTTCTGTGTCCGGGCGGCATCCAGGTTTGAACAACCGTGCCGGAAAGACGCTGAAGCTGGCGGAGCCCGGCTCGGGGCCGGACAGGGGAAGATGCAGCGGCCGCCGGGCATAGCGACAGCCGCGGCCCCGCGGCAGCCGGCGCCTGCGGCACGCGCAACCGGATGGAGTGCACCGCGCCGGGTCACGCCGTGAACCTGGCCGGACTTCAGGGGGGGAATGACGGAAACTAAAGAAGGGAAGACGGCGGGGGCGGAGCTGCTGCTGGTGGACGATATGCCGGCCAACCTGGAGCTGCTGTCCTATATGCTGAAGGCCGGCGGCTACAAGACCCGCCTCGCCGCCAGCGGCGCCGAGGCGCTGGCGGCCTGCGCGGCGGAGCCGCCCGAGCTGGTGCTGCTCGACATAAATATGCCGCAGATGGACGGCTACGAGGTGTGCCGCCGGCTGAAGGCCGACGAGCGCCTGGCCGGCATTCCGGTAATTTTCCTCAGCGCGCTGGAGGAGACCGTGGACAAGGTCCGGGCCTTCGAGGCCGGCGGCGTGGACTATATCTGCAAGCCGTTCCGCACGGAGGAGGTGGAGGCGCGGGTCAGGGCGCAGCTGCAGCTGCGCCGCCAGGGCCGGCTGCTGGAGCGCAACTACGAACAGCTCAAGCAGCTTGAGAAGCAGCGCGACGGCCTGGTGCACATGATCGTGCACGACCTGCGCACCCCGCTGGCGGTGATCCTGTCGTACCTTGATCTGTTAGCCAAGGACGCCGCCGGCGCGCTGCCCCCGGCCGCGGACGAGGACGTCGCCGCGGTGCGCAAGGCCGCGGAGGTCATGATGCGGCTGGTCAGCGATATCCTCGACATCAGCAAGATGGAGAGCGGTAAAATGAACCTGAGCCTGGCCGACTGCGATGTGCGGGCCCTCGCCGGGAAGGTAGCCGGCGAGATGAGCAGCCTGGCAGGCCGCCGTAAACTGACGGCGGAGACGGGCGGCGGCCCGGTTTTGGTGAAGGCGGACGCCGAACTGTTGTGCCGGGTGCTGAAGAACCTGGTGTCCAACGCCCTGAAATTCGCTCCGGCCGGGGGCGGCTATGTGCTGCTGCGCGCGGGCGCGGCGCCCGGGGGCGCGCGCGTAACTGTGGAGAACAACGGCCCGGACATCCCAGCGGAGTTCCAGCAGAAGATCTTTGAGAAGTTCGGGCAGGTTACCGCCGGCGGGGTCAGGCACCCGTATTCCACCGGGCTGGGACTCAGCTTCTGCAAGCTGGCCGTGGAGGCGCACGGCGGCCGCATCGGCGTGGAGAGTTCCCGCGGCAAGCCCACGGTTTTCTGGTTCGAGCTGCCGGCCGGGGCCTGACCGCGCGCAAACCGCCGGGCAGCCCTGCGTGGATAACCCGGGAGCCTTTCTGGCCGGTGCCGGAGGCCATCCCGGCCTTCCCGGAGCCGGTCTCGTTCGCAGACGCGGTGCGCCGGCGGTTCTTCCGCGTGGTTATTTTGCCGTGGTAGGGGAGGACGCGTAGGCAGCCAGCTTGGCGTTCTCCTTTACCGGGCCGCCGGCGAAGGCGCTGAAATAAGCCAGGTATTCTTTCACCGAAGCGGCGGCGGCCCAGCTGCGGTACTCGTCGGCGGCCAGCATTGCCTCGGCGTAGCAGGCGAATTCCAGGTAAGCGTCGGGGCGCTCCAGGCCCAGCGGGCTCAGGTCCGCGGTCTTGTAGGCGCGCACGTGCAGGATGGTCTCGGCCGAAGGCGCGAAGCGGAAAATTTTGGTGATGTGCGGGAAGGCCGTTACAAAACCTATCCCCTCCGGGGCCAGCCGCAGCAGGGCGGCCTCGAAGGCGGCCGGCGTCAGCGCGGACAGCGGCCATTCGTATTTTTCCGGCTGGGGACGGCCCGGTATGCTTACGTAGTAAATTTTAAAAGCCGAGAGCCCGCCGGCGAAAGTCAGCAGCTTGCTGCCGTCCACGCGCGAATCGTATTTTCCGCAGGGTTTAATTTCCATGGATCGTTCCTTTAAGCTGCGGCCTCCGCGGCGATAGCGCGGCGGCGTGCCAGCAAAAACACCCACATCGAACCGTTGGTGAGGGTCAGCACCAGCGGGTAAAGCCAGGTGGACGGCGTGTACTGGTTGATGGCCAGCAGCGAAAAGCCTGCCGCCAGGCACGAGAAGAAATAGCTGATCGCCAGCTCTTCGCGCGGCCTGGCCCAGGACTTGCGCAGGGTGGGCAGGTAACCGATGGTGTCTATGAAACAGACGATCAGCACCGACCAGAACGGGGTTTTCGTGGCCATCCACAGCGGGATTGCGGACAGGGCTACGGCCAGCGTCAGCCAGTCGAGGCGCTTGATGTCCTTTTCGCCTTTGAAATAGCTGAGGGCCACCAGCAGGAAGCAGGTGAAACAGCCGAAGCCGCGCGCCCAGGCGCCGGGGCCGGCGCCTTCCGCCACCTGCGCGGCGAAGCCGATGCTGGAAATGGTGCCCCAGATCAGCCACGAAAAACCGTGCGGGTGCGTGCGGCCGCGGAAGATGGCGTTGAAATAACCCGCGCGGGAACAGACCATCATGGCTACGGATAAATAACCGAACAGGGTTTCGGTGTTGAGCATAAGCATTGTTGCGGCGGCCGGCGGGGACGGCTTTACTTTTTCAGTCTCTCGAGCGTGACGATATTCTCGGCGCCGTAGAGTTCCTTCAACTGCGGCAGGGTGTTCTTTGTGAAGGCCAGTTCCGCCCAGGCCATGAAAAACACCCAGCGCGGCTGCTCCCGCAGAAGCTGCGCCGTGGGCAGCTTCCCGCATTCACCTATGGCCACCGGCCTGCCGCCGGCCAGGCCCAGGATATAATTGTACCACTTCGGGGCGTAGCCGTCGGCGTAAATGTCGAAGGCCAGGATATCCGAGTAGGCGGGGCCGGGATCGTATTGTTCCAGGTCCCGGCCCAGGTCCTGCACGTCCCACACCCAGATCAGATTCGTCAGACCCTTGGTCAGCGTAAAATAGTCGTGCGTCAGCCGGAACAGTTTGCGCGTCCCCGCCGGTCCGGGCCGGCCGCCCCACCAGAACAGCCCCTGGTTCATTTCATGCAGCGGCCGGAATACCACCTCGACGCCTTTGTCTTCGAGGTATTGCAGGTAGACGGCGATCTGGTCCATCCGCTGTTTCCAGCGGCCGTTCAGTTCGGTGCCGTCGGTCGTAAGCTGCGCCCATTGCTCGTCGGTGAGACGGCTCAGCAGGCCGTTCTTGTCCCAGCCGCAGGGTTCGGCCAGCGCCGGCGAGCAGCTGTGCCACATCAGCTGCACTATGGCGCCCTTTTTCCATTGTTTTTCCGCCTCGTAGACCAGGGTCCGGCGCGCGGCTATGTTCTCCGGCTGGAACAGGAAATCCCCGCTCCAGAGCCCGGGGTATTTGCCCGTGGCCGCGAAGATCTTCTCCGTCCACCTGGCGGGGTCGGAATTCGGCTCGCGGTTGTGTTGCCCGGCTACCGTTTTCTTCCCGGAAATACTCCGCAGGTAAGCCAGCACCTTGAAGCGGGCCGGGCCCGGCGCGGGCTCCGGGGCGTCTTTTCCCGGCGGGACCGCGTGAACAGGCGGGGCCGCAGCCTTGACGGTAGCAGCGGGCAGTTCTGTTGCCGGTACGCCGGCTGCGGCGTCCCCGGGGCCGGAGGACGCGGCGCACGCGGCCCGTTGGCAGCAGAGCGCCGCCGCGGTCGCGGTCAGCACTGCCAGCGCTGTGTTCCTTAGTTTCATATGAACGGGCTGTTCAGCCCGGTACGGCGGCCTGTCTTTGATAGTATAACGCACCCGGAAATTTTGTCAAGAGAACGCGGCCGGCGGCGCGGGCGCGCCGGCGGACGTGAAAAAACCGCCGGGCCGGCCCGGCGGTTTTAATAGCCCCGCGGGGCTTATTCCACGCCCAGCAGTTCCACGTCGAACAGCAGTTCCGCGTCGGGAGGGATCACGCTGCCCGCGCCCCTTTTGCCGTAGCCGAGGGCGGACGGGATTATAAGCTTGCGCTTGCCGCCTATCCTCATGCCGGAAACGCCTTCGTCCCAGCCCTTGATCACGTGGCCCGCGCCCAGCTTGAAGGTGAACGGCTCGTTGCGGTCCACGGAGCTGTCGAATTTTTTCCCGCCGGGGAAGGTGCCCGTGTAATGCACGGTCACTTCCTTGCCGCTCACCGCGGCGGGGCCTTCGCCTTCCACCACGTCGATATATTTCAGCCCCGACTTGAGAGTCACTTCTTCGTTCGCCATTTTTCCTCCTGTCCGGATAAAATCTGAGCCCGCTGCGCTGTAGATAGTATAAAAAAAGCGGCAGAGGTGGGAAACGCGCGCCATTGAAAACGGCGCGGATTTCGATTACACTATAACAGGGCCGCTGGCCTGGCAATAACCGTAGCGTTGGCCCGGCCGCGGCAGCTTGGGGAATAAGGGGCGTTGAACTTATGACTTTACAACTGAAGCTTTCCCTGAAGTCCCTCTTTTTCGTTCTAGCTTTAGCCGTTCTTTATTTCGCGCCGCGGCCCGCGGGCGCTGAAACCCTGACGCTGACCACTTATTACCCCGCCCCTTATGGCGGCTATGTCAGCCTGCTGACCACGGGCCCCACTTTCCTGGCCAGGGACGCCGACTATGTAACCGTGGGAAAAACAGGCGACTTCTCGGACAAGCTCCTGGTGAACGGCAATATTAAGGCCACGAACAATATCTCCGGAGGAAATGTTTTCGCCGGGGGCAAGCCCGTGATCACGACCGTGGTATGCGACCTGCCGCTGGTGTGCACGGTAACAAATAACACCCTGCACATAAGCCTGGCGGCGGCCGCCTGCAGCGCGCCGGAGCCGGCCTGCGGCGCCACCACCACCGGAGTGGACGCTTTCGGGGCCCCTTGCGAAAAAAAAGGCGAAGCCTGCCGCTACCAGTGCCCGAACCATCCCAATGACCGGGCCGACAACTTCTGCGGGGTGAACCATTTCGGGGAAACCACCTGCAAAGGCCAGGTGCAATTCGGGCCTACCTGCTACTGGATGCACGTCTGGTCGAAAATAGACGGCTGCCATCACACCCAGAACACCGAGAACTGCGCGCCGGTCAACTGAACTCCGTCCGGGCTGGAAAAAGGACGGCCGGGGTTGTCCTTTTTTGCTTAGCGCTCCTCAGCGCGGCCTACCCTTTTTAGGGTAGTACTTCCCGGGGTGAAATTACGTATAATCTGCCTGACACCTGCCGAGAAGGCCCGCAAGGGCGGTTTTCGGCAGGTAATGGTTTTTTATGCGCTTAAGATCCCGCAATGTGTCCTGGGTGATGTTGTGCGGGGGTAGGAGGTCCTTAGCGATAAGGGCCGCGCGGCCGCCGCAAGGCGGCCGCGTCCTTTTAGGGGCCGCGCCTGCAAAAAAAGGACAGTACTGGTTTTTATTTGTATAATAAAAAATAGATTTTTGCGAAATTATACGGAGGGACTTCATAATGGCTAAACTTAAAATAAATCCTGCGGTGGTCAAGAAGAACGCGGAGCTGTGCCGCAAGCGCAAGATAGTTATGCCTACTTTCGCCCAGATGAAGGACCCCAGCCGTATCCCGGATAAAATAAAAAAAGCCCTTAAGCCCGTCGGACTCTGGGATATCAACCCCATTAATCTTTTTCGCATCAACTGGCACAACGACCACAAGACCGGCGGCTTCGGCCCGGTCAACATGCTGGAGATCCCCAAGGAAATAACCGGTATAGACGCCCGCGTGATCGGCATAGTCGGCAAATATTTCCCCACCGGCGCGCATAAAGTAGGCGCCGCCTTCGGCTGCCTGGCCCCGCGCATGGTCACCGGCGAATTCGACGCCGAAGCGCAGAAAGCCGTCTGGCCTTCCACCGGCAACTACTGCCGCGGCGGCGCCTTCGATTCAAAGCTGCTGGGCACCACCCCCGTGGCCATCCTGCCCGAGGGCATGAGCAAAGAGCGCTTCGACTGGCTAAAGGAGATAGGCTCCGAAGTGATCGCCACCCCTGGCACCGAATCCAATGTGAAGGAAATTTATGACAAGTGCTGGGAGATCAAGAAGACGCGCAAAGACTGCGTGATCTTCAACCAGTTCGAAGAGATGGGCAATCCCACCTGGCATTACCACGTAACAGGCGCGGCCCTCGAAGAAGCTTTCAACAGCATTAAGGGCCCGAAGAGCAGGCTTGCCGCTTTCACTTCCGCTACCGGCAGCGCCGGCACCATCGGCGCGGGTGATTACCTCAAGAAGAAGTTCCCCGGCATGAAGATCACCGCCTCCGAGGCGCTACAGTGCCCCACCATCCTCAATAACGGCTTCGGCGAGCACCGTATCGAGGGCATCGGCGACAAGCACATCCCCTGGGTGCACAATGTCCGCAACACCGACGTGGTCACCGCCATCGACGACGAGGCCTGCGTGCGCATAGCCCGCCTGTTCAACGAGCCCGAGGGCAAAAAAGTGCTGGCCGGGTACGGAGTGAAGAAAGAGGTCATCGAGCAGCTCTCGCTGCTGGGCTTCTCCGGCATTTCCAACCTGCTCAGCGCCATCAAGACCGCCAGGTATTACGAAATGGGCGCGGACGACGTGGTGGTGACCGTATTCACCGACTCTATGGACCTTTACGGCTCGCGCCTTAAGGAAATGGAAAAGGAAATGGGCAAATACACCCGCGAGAACGCGCTGGTGGACTTCGAGCGCCGCCTGCTGGGCTGCACCACCGACTATATGAAGGAGCTCACCTATACGGACCGCAAGGCCGTGCATAACCTCAAGTACTTCACCTGGGTGGAGCAGCAGGGCCGCAATTCCGCCGAGCTTCGCCGGCTGTGGGACCCGTCCTACTGGGACGAGACCTTCGGCATGGTGGAAGAATACGACAGGCTCATCACGGCTTTCAATAATGAGGTAGGGCTGTAGGGAGCTGTCCGCCCGGCGGCCGGGCGGGTCCTGCTATGTCCACAAAAGGCGTCTTCCGGGTAGAATGTCCCCTCTGCGGCGAAAGTTTCGACGCCGACTTCTGGACCGTGGTGCGCGGCGACCGCGACGAGAAGGTCAAGGAGCTGATCTTCAGCGGGGAATTCGACATCCTGATGTGCCCCAAATGCGGCGGCCTGTTCCAGCATGAAGAATCTTTTCTTTACCTGGACCCGGGCAAGGATCTCCTGGCCTTCGTGATGCCGGAGAGTTACGCGCCGGAAAAAGATAAATGGATAGCGAAAATGCGGGCGGATTACGAGCCGGTGCGCGCCCCGCTGGCCGCTAATCACAAGCTTTCCGGTGAACCCCTCTGGTTTTTCGGCCTCGGCCCGCTGGCCGAACTGCTGGAAGGGGACCGGGATCGCGAGGAAGAGACGGAAGTAGTGGAATTCATGGCCCGCGAAGCCGGGCTGGAACTGCTGGCCGTAAAACCCGCCGTGGCGCGCGAGCTGGACCTGCCGTTCTCCCTTCCCGTGCCTAAAGGGCTGAGGAACCGCGCCGCCGCGCTAAAAGCCGCGCGGGAACTGCTGGCGAAGAATGACGCGCTGTCCCGCCTGAAAAACCTCGAGGCGGCCCTGCTCGCCGCCAAAGACGACGCCGTCCCGTTCGTAAAAGCTGATGAAGCTGCCTCCTCTTAACTCACTGCCTATCCTTGAAAAAGCCGCCGCCCTGGCCGCCGCGGCCGGGTTCGAGATCTACGCCGTGGGCGGCTGCGTGCGCGACTGGGCCATGGGCAAGGTCAGCGAAGACATCGATTTCCTGGTCAGCGGCGACGCCGTGGCGCTGGTGGAGGCGTTGTCCCGCGAGTACGGCGGCAAGTATCAGAAATTCGGACCTTTCCAGACGGTCCGTTTCTTCCCGGCCGCCTGGGGCCGGCTGGATTTCGCCAGGTTCAGGAAGGAAACCTACGCCCGCCCCGCCGCCCTGCCCGCCACCGAGCCGGCCAATACCGTGCTGGAGGACCTGGGCAGGCGCGACTTCGCCTGCAATGCCATGGCCGTGCGCCTCGACGGGCCCGGCGCCTTCGAACTTATAGACCCTTATGGCGGCCTGCAGGATATCCGGGCCGGGACGCTGCGCGTGCTGCATGAAAAAAGTTTCGAGGACGATCCCACCCGAGTCTACCGCGCGGCCCGCTTCGCCGGCCGTTTCGGCTGGCGGCTGGAGGACGGCACCTCTTCCCTGCTGGCGGCCGCGGTAGAGGGCGGAACGCCCGGCCTGCTGTCGCGCGAGCGCCTGCGCAACGAGCTGATAAAGATCCTCGCCGAAAAAGACCCGCTGCCGGCGCTGGAGCTGCTGCGGGAGGCGGGGGCGCTGCGCTTCTTCCATCCCGCTTTCGCTTACAGCCGGGAGGCGTTGGCCGGGGAGACTTTTCGTTTAAGATTGGCCGGCATAGCGCGGCTGATGGGCGGCGCCGGCGGAGAATTTCTCGCGGGCCTCAACCTGTCCCGCCGCGAGACCGCCGACCTGCAGGCCCTGGCCGCGGGGCAACCCTGATATGCCCGCCCTGGCCGCCTTGTTCCTGTTCTTATTCGCGGGGCCGCTGGGGGCTTTTGACGACAGGCCCGAGCTGCAGCCTTATGCGCTGCTGGAAGGCAAACTGGCCGGGGAAAGTTCGGCCTGGCTGAAAAGCCCGTCTTTAAAAAATGTTTACTGGACGCTCAACGACAGCGGCAATGCGCCCGTTATTTTCGCTTTTACACGGGACGGGAAACTCATAAAGCCGGAGGCCGCGGCAGACGCGGCCTATAAAGGCGTCGTCGTGAGCGGCGCGGCCAACAGGGACTGGGAAGCCCTGGCCGCCGACGATAAAGGCAATTTGATCGTCGGTGATATCGGCAATAACCGCAACCGGCGCAAGAACTTGGCCGTTTATATCGTCCCGGAGCCGGACCCCTGGCAGGAACAGGTTTCTTCCGCGGCCCAAAAAGTAATGTTCCGCTACCCGGACCAGGAAAATTTCCCGCCCGCGGAGATGAATTTCGACGCGGAAGCCCTGTTCTGGAGCGGCGGCCGGCTCCACCTGCTGACGAAGCACCGCTCCGACACCAGGACCAGACTTTACCGTTTCGAATCCCTGGAGCCCGGCTCGACCCAGACCCTTAAACTCGTTTCATCTTTCGACGTTAAGGCGATGGCCACCGACGCGGCCCTGTCCCCCGACGGGAAAAAGCTGGCCGTGCTGACCTATGACGGCGCCTGGCTGTTCGAAAAACCGGGAAAGACGGATAATTATTTTTCAGGCGCGGGCCGCCGGTTCGCTTTCGGGGCGGGGCAATGCGAGGGGCTGACTTTTGACGGCCCGGACACGCTGCTGGTTTCCAACGAGGGCGGCGAACTGTTCGAAATAAAACTCTCCAGCTTCACGCGCTACTGAGCGCTACCGGTCCTTGCCGCTTTCCTGTTCGCCGAGTTTCGGGTTCCTGGCGAAATCCTGCAATTTGGAAGTAAGTTCCGCCGCCCGCGTTACAGCTTTTATGATCTGCGCTATTTCTGCCTTGATCGGGTTCGTTCCGGCCAGTTCGTCGTCTATCATCGAGGCGTAGCCGCCGATGGCCGCCAGCGCGTTGTTGAAGTCGTGGGCGATGGGCCGGGCCACTTTGCTCATGGCTTCGGAAGCCTTGGCCACGGCCAGTTCGGTTTCCATCCTCTTGATCTCGGTTATGTCCCGGGCCACGCCCAGCACGCCCGTTATTTTGCCGCCGGGGCCGCGCAGCGGCGTTTTCGCCACGCTCAGGTAGGCTTTGCCCGCGGGGGATATCCGCTCCCTGTTGAAATACAGCGTTTTTCCCTGTTTTATAACCTCGTCGTCGTCCGCCCTGTTCTTCGCGGCTGTTTCGGGGCTGAAAATGTCGGAGTCGTACTTGCCCGGCAGGTCTCCAGGTTTGACAAAGAAAAGGTCGGTGCAGGCCTTGTTGGCTTTGAGATACTTGCCGTTGTTGTCTTTCAGGAAGATGGCGTCGGTGGCCGTTTCAAAGATCAGGCGCAGGGTTTCCTCGTTCTCCATTAAAAGTTTTTCCAGGCGCTTGCGTTCCGTAATATCTTCGGAGATGCCCAGCAGGTACAGGGGCTCGCCGTCCTCGCCGAGGATAGGCAGTTTCTTGGTGTGCAGGACCTTGTCGGCTCCGGAGGCCGTGTGAATATGCTCTTCGGGTATGTCTACGAGCTTTTTCCCGGCCAGCACTTCCCTGTCCATCCTGATGAAAAAATCGGCGTCGGCTCTGGGGAAATTATCGTAATCGCTGGTGCCCAGCAGTTCGCTGTCGGAAATCCCCAGCAGTTCCTCGCCGGCTTTGTTCACCCTGACGAATTTGAGCTCTTTCGCGTCCTTGACGAACACCATATTGGGGATATTGCCCACGACGCTGCTTAAGAACCGCTCGCTTTCCTGCAGCGCCGCTTCCGTTCTCTTGCGGGCGTTGATATCCCGCACGCAGGCCTGTATAACCTGTTTTTCGCCTATGGTCACGCGCGTCAGCAGGACTTCGGCCGCGAAGACGGTTCCGTCGAGGCGTCGGTGTTCCCATTCGAAATAATTCGATCCGTTCTTCAGGGCTATGGTCAGCATCTCGCGGGCTTTTTCCGCGGAGCCGCGGCCGTCCGGCTGTTTTTTGGGGGAGATGGACCAGGGGGTCTGTTTCAGGAAGTCGGCCTCTTTGTCGACCCCGAACAGTTTCAGGGTGGTTTTGTTCGCCTGGCTGAATTCCCAGCGCGGGGGGGAGATCACCATCAGGGCGTCGCGCGAAGTTTCGAACAGGGAACGGTATTTGTTCTCGCTTTCCGTCATGACGCTTTCCAGGCGCTTGCGCTCGGAAATGTCATGGGCGAGCCCGTCGACCCCGATAACTTTTCCGTCGGGACCGCGCAGCGGCGTTTCCGTAACTTCCAGCAGGCGGACGGAACCGTCCTTGTGATAGAGTTCCACCTCGTAAGGGGGCTGCTGTATGCCCCGTATGCTCAGTTCCGTGTGCTTTACCACGTTTTTGTTGAGCGGGTTCCGGGTAAGGTGTTTAGTGTAATGGGCCAGGAACTCTTCGCGGGTATAGCCGAGCATGTCGGTCATGGTGGGGCTCAGGTAGTCGAATACCCCTTTGGTGTCATGCCGGTAGAAGAAATATTCCCTGCCCAGGTCTTCCACCAGGCGTCTGTACCTTTCCTCGCTGTCGCGCAGCGCGGTTTCTATCTGTTTCTGCGCGGTTATGTCGCGGCAGGTGGTGAGCGTGGCGGTTTTGCCCTCCCAGGCAACGGCCTGGGAGGCGGCGGATACCGTTATTATAGCGCCGCTCTTGAGCCGGTGCCTGGTCTCGAACCTGATATGTTTTGTGAGCAGCAGCTGCGCTACGCGCCTGGCGAGGTTGGTAGCTTCCAGCGGAAGCTCGATGTCGGCGGCGGTCATCGCGGAGAACTCCGCTTTGGTGTAGCCGTACACTTTGCAGGCCGCCAGGTTCACGGCCAGGATCCGGCCGTCCGGGCTTTGGATAAAGGCGGGGTTCACCATATTGTCGAACAGCAGGCGGTACCGCTCTTCGCTTTCGCCCAGCCGGGCTTCGGCCTGTCTGCGCTCGGTGATGTCTCGGCACAGGCAGACTATCCGGAAGGAGCCGCCGGTCCTGACCACGGTGGCGCTGATATCGATAGGCGTGATACGGCCCGCCTGGTCGATATAATCTACGCACAGGTCCCTGACATGGCCCAGCTTTATGCATTTTTTCACTTCCCGCCGGTTGCGCTCCAGGTCGTAAGGCGCCGTCCATTCCGTGACGCTGCGCCCCAGTATCTCTTTCAGCCCGGCGCGTCCCGTCAGCCGCAGGTATTCGGCGTTGGCGTCTATCACTTTCCCGCTCTCGTCCAGGATCAGGAAGCCGGTGTTCGTGGTCTCCACCAGGGCCTTGTATTTTTCTTCGCTGTCGCGCAGCCGGGTTTCGGCCAGTTTGCTGACGGTGATGTCCTCGTGCATTATGGCGAATTTTTCCGGCCTGCCGAGGCCGTCTTTGAGCGGGAAGGCCATCGTCCGCACCCAGACCTGGTGGTCCGGGAACCGCGGGTCCAGGTCGTGGGCGTTATAGTGCGAATCCGGGAAATGTACGATCTGGCCCTGCTTCAGCCGTTCAATGAAATTTTTCATCCCCTGCTCTTTCAGCTGCCAGTCCCTGAAAATGGAGAAACGGGCGGGCGGTACGGCGCCGAACAGGCGGGTATGCGCCGCGTTCACGCTGAGCGTGAATCCGTCCCGGTCCACTATCTGGATCGACATGGGGTTCTTGTCTACGATGTCGTGCAGCAGTCTTTCCGCCTGCCGCCGGGGGGAGATGTCATGGAATATTCCCAGCATGACTTCCCTGTCTCCCAGGTTAAGCCTGGAAGCGCTGAGCTGGACCTGCGCGCGGGTCCCGTCCTTGCGGACGACTTCCACGTCAGTGAGCGTGGCCGCATCCGTTTCGGAGTGGTCGCTGAACTGCTTCCTGTACCGCTCGCTCGCTTCGCTCGGATGCAGCTTCAGCTGGTGCATCCCGATCAGTTCCTTGCGGGACCGCCCGGTAAGTTTTTCCGCGTCCTTGTTCACGTCCAGCAGCAGGCCCGTGGCCGCGTCGGCTATCATGATGGCGACGTTGGCCTTGTTGAAAATGGTCTTGTACTTCAGTTCGCTTTCAGCCAACTGCTGTGCCGTGCGCTGGGAGTCGGTGAGGTCGCGTATCACCCCGGTCAGCAGCTGCCCGGAACCGCGCCCGGGCAGCACCGCGCTTTTCTGCTCTACCACGGCGAAAGCGCCGTTCTTCTTGAGCAGTTTGTAGGGCCCCATGTTTATGGTGTGCCCCGCCTTTAATGCGGCGCTGAAAATTTCTTTTATGCGGTTGCGGTCGTCCGGGTGCACGAACCGTGAAAAGTGCTGCCCCACCACCTCTTCCGGCTGGTAGCCGTAATTCCGGATCGCGCGGCTTACATAGGTTACCGCGCCTTCCGCCGACAGGGTCAGGATCAGGTCGCTGGAAGTATCCAGTATGGACCGGTGCTTCTCTTCGTCGGCCTGCTTCTGCTGTTCCGCCAGTTTATTGCGCAGCATCAGGGCGTAGACCCGGGCCAGTTTCTTTACGGCGTCCAGGGCGTCGGGGCGGTAGTCGGCCCGGGGGTTGGCCAGCGCGATTATGCCTATAAGCTTTTTCTCGGAGAGCGCCGGGGCCGAGACGAACCTCTCTATTTTTACGCCGCTGCGGGGCGTGCCCGCCGCGCGGCGGTCCTCCGCCGCGCAATTGGTCAGCAGGGGTTTTTTGTTCTTAAGCACCCAGCCCCAGAGCCCGGTGAATTCCCCGGGAACGATATCGGCTTTTTTAGCCAGGCTGTTTTTTCGGAACCCGTCCGTAACGGTAGGAACCTGCAGGCTGCCGGTGGCCGGGTCTATATAGCCGGCGAAGCCCAGGCGGCTGCCGGTAAGGCGCCGGGCCTCGTCCAGCACGGTCCTTGCTATCTCCTCCAGCGAAACGGCGGGGAAGGAAAGGTAAAGCTCTTCTATATGGGTGATCGCGTCGGCGATATCGCGCTCGCGGGTCAGCAGCTTTTCCCGGCTTTCCTGCGCCAGACGGCCGCTGATGGTCTGGGCGGCCAGGCTGAGCAGCTGCCCGGCGCAGACGCGCTGGGCCGGCGGCGTGATGCGCGCCAGCAGCCAGCCGGCGCTGCCGCCGCCATGCAGGGAAGCGTGTAAAATATCCGGGGGTAATTTCCGGGCGCCGCCGAGCAGCGTTAAAAGCTTCCGCTGTTCGGCCGCCGTGAAGTTCACCGCCGCGGCGAAAGCGGACTGGTCCTTTGCGTGGCGCAGTATCACGGCCGCCGCGCCGCCGGGGCCCAGAGCGTTGTGCCCGCACAGCGCCGCAGTTATCCTGCGCAGGAAAGCGTCGGGGTTGTCCGGGGCGGCCGCGGCCAGCAGCAGGTCGCGCAGGGCTTCTTCGCAGGCGCCGTGGATATGTTTTTTGACGGCTGGCTTTTGCATTGCTGTTTCCCGGAATAAATGCGGCCTGGGGAAGCTTACTCGAATTTGTACCCGTGTCCAGGCACGGCTATGATGCGCTTGGAGAAACTGCCGGTTTTTTTCCGGAGGTTGGAGATGTGCACCTCTACGGTGTGCGGGTTATTGTAATCCGCCGTATTATAGCCCCACACCGCTTCCAGCAGGCCGGTCAGGCTGAGCACGCGGCCGGGATTGGAGATCAGGGCGGTGAGCAGGTCGAACTCCTTGGAGGTGAGCTTCAGGAGTTTCCCGTTGAGCTTGGCCGTCCTCCCTTCCAGGTTCATTTCCAGCGCGCCTTTTTTCAGGCCGGGCGCTTTTTTCGGGCGCGCCGCCGCGCGGCGGATGACGGCTTTGGTCTTCGCCAGCAGCAGGGGGTAGGAGAAAGGCTTTGTCACGTAATCGTCAGCGCCGAAAGTGTAGCCGGAGACCATGTCCGCCTCGGTGACTTTCTTGCCGGACATTATTATTATAGGAATAGCACCCAGGAATTTAGATTCCTTTATTTTGCGGCAAAGCGTGAAACCGTCCATGCGGGGCATGTCGACGTCGGTAATGATGATATCCGGCTTGGAGGCGGCGGCCGCGGCCAGCGCCTGGACGCCGTCGGCGGCCAGGAGGGTTTCGAACCCGTGGTTTTCCAGGTATCTTTTCAGGATAGCCAGGAGTTCCTTGTCATCGTCCACTATAAGGGCGCGCTCTTTCATATAGCCCATTATAATATTTTATTGGACGGGAAAAAGGGCAAAAAAGCGCCCCGCCGGAATTTCAGGGTGAGTTTCTGTATGCCTGACTAAGGAGTCTCATCGATGTCGCCCGGCGGGGCTTTAAAGTAAGCCAGCGCTGCAGGTACTAGAGCACGGAGCCCGAAGGCCCTGTGTCTTGGGGGTTTGGGTTAGGGGGGCGTACCGTACAACGCTGGGGATCAGTTGAATCTTTAAAAGAGCAATACGACTTGCTGCTACTGAAAGTATAACTAAAGCCGTTCAAGAACCGTTCAAGACCGCTTCAATAACTTCTCAAGAATTAAAAGTCGTCCCGCCGGCTTATCCTGGTGCCTGACCGGAGCCTTACAGAGAGCCTTAATTGTTGCCCGGCGGGACTTTAAATTTAGCCGACGCCGCAGGTACTAGAGCACAGGACCCGAAGGCCCTGAGTCTTGGGGGTTTGGGTTAGGGGGGCGTACCGTACGGCGCCGGGGATCAGTTGAATCTTTAAAAGAGCGGTACTTCTTTCCTACAGTTAAAGTATAACAAAGGCCGTTCTGTAAGCGTTCAATTCGTTCTCAAATGACGCTCAAGATTGCGCGGGCGGTTTCTCCGTCGGAGAGAGCTCCCCGTCCTTCAGTTCGGAAACATTTTTTGCGCGTAATCTTCAGCGCCGCTTTGGGGTATAATATTGTTTTACCCCGTCATGACCAGCATCCAGCATTTGAAAGGCGTCGGCCCGAAGCGCGCGGAAATGTTCGCCCGGCTGGGCGTCGCCACCGTCGAGGACCTGCTGTTCTATTTCCCGCGCAAGTGGGAGGACCGCCGCCTCGGGGCAAAGAAGGAGCCTCTGCCTTTCGTGGAAGACGCGCCGGTGATCAGGGGGCGGGTGAAAAAAGTGCGGGATATGTACACGGCCAGCGGCCTGCGCATCTTCAAGGTTTTCCTGGAGACCGCCGGCGGCGAGGCGGAGGCCAGCTTCTTCAAGCGCCATACGCCCCGCTTCGACGTGTTCGCCCCGCTGCGCAAGGACCTGGCGCCGGAGCGCACGGTCTGGATCACCGGCACGCCGGAAGACCCGCTGTTCCTGAGCCGGCTGCGGGCGGACGAGTATTACCCGGACGACGACGCGCGGGCGCTTAAAATGCACGTAGGGCGGCTGGTGCCGGTGTACCCGCTGACGGAAGGGCTGACGCCGAAGTTCATGCGCGAGGCCGTGTTCGCGGCCGTGGAGGCCGCGGCCGCGGAGGCGCCGGAGTTCCTGCCGCCCGGGCTGCCGGCCCGCCGGAGGCTGCTGGCGCGGGACCTGGCCGCGCGCGCCATCCATTTCCCGGAGAACAATTTCGAGCTGGTGCAGGCCCGCCGCCGTTTCATCTACGAGGAACTGCTGCTGCTGGCGCTGGCCTGGGCCATCAAGCGCAGGCAGACCCGCAGCGTGAACAAGAGTTTCGGCTATGAACTGAAGAAAAACCTGCTTACCCCTTTCCGCGAGAACCTGGGCTTCAGTTTTACGGCCGCGCAGGCGCACGCCATCAAGGAGATCTTTGCGGACATGCAGGCGCCTACGCCCATGGCCCGCCTGCTGGAGGGCGACGTGGGCTCCGGCAAAACGGTGGTGGCCCTGAGCGCCATGCTGCTGGCCGCCGAGAACGGCGGGCAATGCGTGTTCGCCGCCCCCACGGAGATCCTTGCGGAGCAGCATTTCCTCACTTTCGAACGCTTTCTGAAAGGCGTGAACGTGCGCTGCGCCCTGCTCACCGGGCGCGTTGCCGCGGTGCGGAAAAAAGAGATATTGGAGAAACTGGCCGCTGGGGAGATCGACATCCTGCTCGGCACGCATTCGGTGCTGGGGCCTGAAGTGAAATTCAAGAGCCTGCGGTTGGCGGTTATAGACGAGCAGCACCGCTTCGGCGTGCGGCAGCGCGCGGCGCTCAGGGCCAAGGGCGACCGGGCCGACATGCTCATCATGACCGCCACGCCCATCCCGCGCACGCTGCTGCTGGCGCTGTACGGGGACCTGGACCTGTCGGCCATCCGGGAACTGCCGCCGGGCAGGCTGCCGGTAAAGACCGCGGAGGCCACCGAGGAGATCGCCTTCAACGCGGCGGCGGACGAGGCCGCGAAGGGCAGGCAGGTCTATATCGTTTACCCGGTTATCGAGGAAACCCAGGCGGCCGACATGAAGTCCGTGAAAACGGAATTCGAGCGGCTTAAGGTCTTTTTTAAGGGCCGCCGCGTCGAGATGCTGCACGGCCGCCTGCCCGGCGCGCTGAAAAAGAAGGTCATGGAAGAGTTCTCAGCCGGCAAGATAGACATTCTGGTGGCTACGCAGGTCATCGAGGTGGGCATAGATGTGCCCAACGCCACGCTGATGGTGATAAATAACGCCGAGCGCTTCGGGCTGGCCAGCCTGCACCAACTGCGGGGGCGCGTGGGGCGCGGGCGCTGGGATTCGCGCTGCCTGCTGGTGGCCCAGTCCCGCACCGGGGACGGCGCGGAGCGCCTGCGGGCCATGACGCAGTGTTCCAGCGGTTTCGAACTCAGCGAAAAAGACATTTACATCCGCGGGGCGGGGGAGATCCTGGGCGTGCGCCAGCACGGAGATATGGATCTAAAGATCGCGGACATGTCGCGCGACGCCGAAGTGCTGGCCGAGGCCCTGGAGGACCGCGACGCCCTGCTGGCCGCCGACCCCGGCCTGGCCCGTCCCGAGAACTTCCGCCTGCGCCGCAAACTCCGCGACCTCTACGCCGCTAAGTGGAATTTAATAGACCTATCCTGAGCGCTTTTATCTAGCCGCAGGTCGTCTGGGTCCTTACCCCTGCGAACCCGGAAGAAGGAACCCTTGCGTCGGTTCCCCCCGCCTTTGGGAAATTATGGCGGGGCGCCACGCATAAACCGCATAGCGGTTTTGCGCGGCCCCGGCTCGGCGGTTTTGCTTACGCAAAAAACCGCCTCCGCCCTTGCGGACCGGACGCGAGGCATAATTATGCCTCGCTCTAAAGCCGGTCCTCACCTTTCCGCAACGGGTTCGCAGGGGTAAGGACCCAGACGACCGGTTCCCAACAACAAGAGAGTGACCTTTCCTGAATTTCAGACACTGGAGCGGGCGGGAGCTCACCCCCGCGAACCCGTTGCGGAAAGGGGGCCCCAGCCGCGGCGGCTGGGGGGAAACCGACGCAAGGGTTTCCTCTGCCCGGGTTCGCGGGGGTGAGCTCCCGCCCGCTCGGGACCAGTATAAAAGAAAAACCCCGCGGGTTTCCGCGGGGTTTTCTCGTTGCTGTTCTTTGCTGTTTAGTTTATGCCGTGCATCCACTTCTTGAGTTTCGGGGTTATCAGGAGCAGCAGCAGGGCCGAGCCGGCGGCGGTGGCGGTGGGGACCATGTAGAAGACCGTATGGTTCATCGCGTCGTAGTTGCCGGCGAAGTAGCCGCCCACATAGTTGGCGGCGGCGCTGGACATCAGCCACACGCCCATCATCAGCGAGCCGAACTGCGCGGGCGCCAGCTTGGTGACCAGCGACAGGCCGACGGGCGACAGGCACAGTTCGCCCAGGGTGTGCAACAGGTAGGCGCCGATCAGCCACAACATGCTTACCTTGCCGTACTGCTGGAAGGAGGCCGCGGCCGCTATCATCACCACGAAACCCAGGGCCAGCAGGCCCAGGGCTATGACGAACTTGACAGGGCTGGACGGCTCTTTGCCGGTCTCGCCCAGGCCCACCCACATCTTGGCGAACAGCGGGGTCAGCAGGATGATGAACAGCGGGTTGACCGACTGGAAATAGCTGGCGGGCATTTCGTAGTTCCAGCCGAAGATGCTTATCATGCGGTTGGTCTCCAGGTCGGCGAACAGCGTCAGCGAGCTGCCGGCCTGCTCGAAGGCGGACCAGAAGAACACGCTGAAGAATACCATGATGAAGATCACCGCGATGCGCTGCTTTTCCACCTGGGTCAGAGTGGATTTGGCGTTCTGGCTGGCGAAGGCGTAAAAACCTCCGCCGGCCAGCAGCAGGCCGAGGATGGCGTACAGCCAGTTCGGGATCAGGCTGAAGGTGGGAATGCCGCCGTGCTGCAGGGCGCTGGCCAGCAGGAAAAGGATCAGCACGCCGAGCATGCCCAACGGTATATAGTAGCGGTCGTCGGGGGTGGCCGGCTTATTGCAGGCTTCGCCCAGGATGGCTTTCTGGCCCCACAGGTACATGGCCAGGCCCATCGTCATGCCGGCGCCGGCCGAGGCGAAGCCCCAGCCCCAGCCTACTTTATCGGCCAGCGTGCCGCAGATAAGGGGGGAGAACAGCGCGCCCAGGTTGATGCCCATGTAGAAGATGGTGAAGCCGCCGTCGCGGCGCGGGTCGTTCTGCTCGTAAAGGGAGCCTACCACGGTGGAGATGTTGGGTTTGAAGAAGCCGTTGCCGATGATCAGCAATATCAGGGCGCCGAAGAAGAACGGCGTATTGGGCACGGCCAGGGCGAATTCGCCCATCGCCATCAGGATGGCGCCGATCACGATGCACTTTCTCTGGCCTAAATAGCGGTCGGCGATATAGCCGCCCAGCAGGGGCGTCAGGTAGACCATGCCGGTATACCAGCCGTAGATCTGACCGGATTTCTCGGTGGAATACAGCAGCACCTTCACCATGTAAAGCACGAGCAGGGCGCGCATGCCGTAGTAGGCGAAGCGCTCCCACATCTCTACGAAGAATAAAAGGAAGAGGCCTTTGGGCTGGTTTTTATGTAAGCTCATTTCTTCTCCTGTTGACCGCTGTGAAGCATGCGCAATTATATCTTAAATAGAGGGCGGTTAACCCCTGGTATCAGAACCCGCTGTCGGCTTCTATCTGCGCCAGCAGGGCGGTTTCCGAAACGGCGCAGCGGAAGCCGATGTCGTCGTTGGCGTCGCGCGAGCTGGCCCGGTTGCCGGGGCGGGCGGAGTACATGTCCGACGACCAGGCGCCGCCCCGTATCGCGTGCTCCTTGCCTGTTTTCGGGCCGTCCGGATTGGTGATGGAACGCCTGGCGTAATAATCCTTATCGTAAAAGTCGCCTACCCATTCCCAGACATTGCCGTACATGTCATAGAGCCCGAGCCGGTTGGGCTTTTTCTGCGCCGCCGGATGGGGGACGCTCTTGGCGTTATCCAGGATCCAGGCGTAGGCTACGGTGCCCACCGGCAGGAGGCCGGACGGGTAAGGGTCGCCGGTCCCAGCGCGCGCCGCCGCTTCCCATTCTGCTTCGGTGGGGAGGCGGCGTTTTTTCCAGTGGCAATAGGCGTTGGCGTTCTCCCAGCTCACCCCGAACACCGGGCAGGACGTGCAAGCCTTTACCAGCGTGGACAGCCGTTTGTAATAATCCTTCGTGCCGGTGGTCATGTTGAACCGGCCGTTGGGAGCGGCCCATTCCGGGTGGTTCGCCCCGCTCGCTGTTACGAACTGCATGTAATCCTTGATGGAGACTTCGGCTCTGTCGATATAAAAGGCGTCCAGGGCTATCTCCTCCGAGGGATGCTCGTCGGGGTCGCCGATGCTGTCGGGAGAGCCCAGCCTGTAACGCCCCGACTCCACGCGGACCATGCCCCCGGTCAGCTTCGCGACCTCGCTCTTTTCCTTGTCGCTGAAATATTTTTGCGCCGCGCCCAGGCAGACGCCGCAGGCCGGGTTGGCGCCTTCGCTCTGGATATATCTCAAAAGCTCCGAACCCTGGTTGTCGCGGCCGGCCGTCAGGGCCGGCGAGGGGTACGCCACGGATGCCGCCAGCGGGGAAAGGAGGAAAAGCAGCAGTGCTTGCAGGTTTGATCGCATAGTTTCGGGCCGGACGGTCGCGGCTTTCCTTCCGTTCCCGGTGACTCTATTATAATAATTTTAAATTAATGATTCTCCATAATTCGCTTTGTTTGAAAGCGCGCGCTGCGCTGTAACAAAAAAGCCCTTGCGTTTTAATGGTTTTCCTGCAAAACTATATGGTGCCCGCTGGCTGCCTGTCGCTGTAATAAATTTCTGAAATATAAATGTAATATCCAAACTATACAATAGTCTGGCAGCGCTGTCTGGAGTTCCCGGTGTCTATTTGTCGGTTGGCAGCCTTGCCTTTGCCTGGGATCAAGATCGGAACCATGAGCGGAAAATCTGCCCTGTTATCATTTTTGCTGTTCGCGTGCGCGGCGCGTTTTTCTTTTGCCGCCCCGGTCGATGTCGCCGTCTCGACGCCCGCTTTCCCGGTAAGCAGCTCCACGCTTAATGTCCAGCCTAATTTTTCCTGGGCCGGCCCCTCCACCACCACCGTGGCCGCGCTGGGCGCCGGCGCCTACTATGTGCTGGAAGTTTCCAGCGGGGACCCCGCTTTCGGCAGCCTCGTTGTGAACATCACCACCCCGGCCGTCTACGCCAGCACCATGAACCTCACCGCCGACGCGGCCTATATTTCCACGGTCACGCTGACCTCGGGGGCCACCTATTACTGGCGCGTGAAGGCGGTGGACAGTCTAAGCGCCGCCGGCCCGTGGTCGCAGGTTTCCAGCTTCACGCTGGACCTGGACCTGCCGGCGGTGTCCGGTTTTTCCGTGCTGAATTCCACCGGCGGCTGGCTGCCGGAAGGCCGGTGGACGGGCTTGTTCAGCGGCGTTACGGCGCGGGCCTCGGCGCAGGATCCGGCGTCCGGCCTGGCCGTTTCCACCTCGTCTATGTGGGGCGGCGGCGACGGCCATGACTGGGGCGGCCTGACTTCCGGTTTCAGCGTAAAATATACCACTACCGCCGGCGCCAACTGGGTGGAGGGTTCGAGCTGGGCGGTAAGCAACGGCGGCGCCGCTGTAAGGAACGGGGACGCCACCGTGCAGGCCCTGGCCGTGTACAACGGCAAATTGTACGCCGGCACCAATACCGGCAGGGTGTCGGTGTTCGACGGGGCCGGCTGGACGCCCCCCAATCCCGACCAGCCCGTTATCATCGGCGCCGTGTCCGTGCTGTCGCTGGCGGTGTACAATGGCAAGCTCTACGCCGGCACCGGTTCGGGCCGGGTGGCCGTGTTCGACGGGGCCAGCTGGACGCCGGCGAACGCGGACGCCGCGGTGATAGCGGGTTCGCCGCAGGTCCTGGCCCTGGCGGTATACAACGGCAAGCTTTTCGCGGCCGGAAATAACGGCAAAGCGGCCATGTTCGACGGCATCTCCTGGAGCGCCGCCAATAACGGCGCCCCGGTCTTTGCCGGCGTTACTTCCGTGCCCGCCCTGGCCGTCTACAACGGCAAACTCTACGCGGCGACCAGTCCCAACGGCAAGGTGGGCGTGTACGACGGCGTGAACTGGAGCCCTCCCGATCCCGACCTCGCGGTGGTCACCGGGGGGCAGAACGTGCAGCTGCTGGCGGTGTACAACGGTAAACTTTACGCGGGGCTCGGCGTCGGCACCGGCGGCGGCCGGGTGGCCGCGTACAACGGCGTCAGCTGGGAGTCCGAGAACGGCGGCGCGGCGGTGGTCGCGGGCGCCACGGGCGTGCAGTCGCTGGCGGTGTACAACGGCAGGCTCTACGCGGGCGGCAATAACGGCAGGGCGTCCGTCTTCGACGGCGCAACCTGGAGCGCCGCCAATAACAATGCGCTGCTGGTTACCGGACAGACGACCGTGCAGTCGCTGGCGGCTTATAACGGCAAGCTCTATGCCGGCGTCGGCTCCGTGACGGCCAAAGTCGCGGAACTCTCCCCTTCGACCATGACCGTCACCGGCGCGGACGGCACGACCGCCCCGGCCGTGATGTCGGCCGTTATAAATTTCAGGCAGTCGCAGGACCCTTCCGTCTGCGGCGGTTCGCCCTGTGCCGCCGTCAACCAGGTGGTGTTCAGCGCCTCGGACCTGGCCGGCAATGTCAGGACCTACGGCCCCTATGCCGTGCTGGTGGATACCATGCCGCCTTACCAGGTCTCCGTCAACGCTTACCAGGCCTACTCCTCTTCCGTCACGGTCGGCGCCGGGGCGGTTTCCGACGCTCTTTCCGGCACGCAGGGCTATAACTTCGAGATCTCCACGGCCTCCGATTTTTCCGTGCTGACCGCCAGCAGCGGCTATACCGCCCAGACCAACGCGGCTTTCAGCGGCCTGGCCGAGGCCGCAACCTATTACCTTCGCGTCAACGCGCTGGATAACGCCCTCAACAACGTGGTTTCCGCGTCCGTCTCGACAATGACTTTCGGCGTGGTTACGCTTTCAACCCAGGCTGTCGCGCCCGCCAGCATCGTCCAGGGCGCGGCCGCGGCTTTCCTCAGGTTCGACCTTGTAACCAATACCGGTATGAGCGCAACGCTCAGCCAGGTCCGCCTGTTTAAAACGGGCACCCTGCCGGATTCCGGCATAGCCGCCGTTTCTCTCTACAGCGACGCCAACTCCGACTATGTTTACAGCGCCGGAGACACCCTGCTGGGCAGCACCACGGTTATCGCCGGGGTCGCCACCGTTAATATCAGCCCGCTGGTGCTGGACAGCATGCCTAAACGCCTCTTTGTCGTTTATTCCATTGCCGCGGGGGCCGCCCTTACCAGGACGGCGGGCGTCACGCTGGCGGCCGATCCCTTCTCTTTGGTGTACCCCTTCAGGGCTTTCGGGCCCCTGCCGGCCGATTCGGGGCTGGCCGTGATCGAGCCGGGCCCGGGCGTGCTGCTTTCTACGAACGGCTTCCCGGCCGACGGCGCGCGGGTAAACAACAACGTTGCGGGTTTTGCCTGGACGGGTATCAGCACTACCGCGGCGGGCTCTCTGGACACAGGCGCCGAGTATGTGTTTCAGCTGGACGACAATATCGCTTTCAGCGGCATAGACGTTACTATCTCCACGCCCATCCCCCAGGGCGTTACGGCCTCTCCCACCTTGGACGCCGGGGTAACGCTTGCCCCCGGGGCGCTGACCGAGGGCGTCACCTATTATTGGCGCGTTTATACGCACTCGGGTGCGACCAGCGGCCCTTACTCTTCCACCACCAGCTTCTTTACCGACTTTACCGCGCCCGCGGCTTCAGAGTTTAAGGTCGTTTCCGCTACAGCCTCGCCGCTCAATGAGGGGCAGTGGGTAAGCCTGCCGACCGGAGTCACGGTGCAGGTCGCGGTACATGATCTCGTTTCGGGGCTGGCCGTTTCCACATCGTCTTTATGGAGCGGCGGCGACGGCCATAACTGGGGCGACCTCACTTCGGGGTTCGGTGTAAAATATTCCAGCAACTCCGGCGGCACCTGGGCCGAGGGCGCGGGCTGGACGGCCACTAACGGCGGCAGCGCTTTGATAGCGGCGGATACCTATGTGCAGGCGCTGGCGGTGTACAACGGGAAATTATACGCCGGCACCAACTCCGGCAGGGCGGCAGTGTTTGACGGGAGCACCTGGGCCCCGCCTAATCCGGACCTGCCGGTGGTGAGCGGCGTGACGTCTTTGTTGTCCATGGCCGTATACGGCGGCAACTTGTACGCGGGCACAGGCGCGCTGGGCAAGGTGGTCTCTTTTAACGGCACGGCCTGGAGCGCCCCTAACCCCGATGCGCCGGTGCTCACCGGGGTAACTACGGTGCCGTCGTTGGCGGTGTACAACGGCAAATTGTACGCCGGCACCAATACCGGCAAGGTGGCCGTGTTCGACGGCGCATCCTGGACCGCAGCCAACAACGGAAGCGTGATCTTTCCCGGCGCGACCAGCATCACCTCGCTGGCGGTGTACAACGGCAGGCTGTACGCCGGCGTCGCCAACGGCAAGGTTGGCGTCTTTGACGGGGCGGCCTGGGGCGTGGCCAACGGCGGGCTGGTGATAGGGGGGGCCGCGACGGTGCTGTCGCTGGCGGAGTATAACGGCAAGCTGTATGCGGGCACCGGCAACCTCGCCAAAGTGGTGGCTTTCGACGGGGTGGAGTGGGCGGCGGTCAACGGGGGCGCCGCAGTGGTCACCGGGGCGACGCTCGCCCATTCGCTGACGGTGCACAAAGGCAAGCTGTACGCCGGTACCAATACCGGCAAGGTGGCCGTGTTCGACGGGCTGAACTGGAGCGTCGCCAATAACAACCTGGCGCTGGTTGTCGGGGCTACGGCGGTGCAGGCTCTGGCGGTATACAACGGTAAATTATACGCGGGTACCGGGGCGGCGGGTACCGGCTCCGACAAAGTGACGGCGCTGTCGCCTTCAGGCGCGGCGCTCTCCGGAACGGACGGGACGACCGCTGAGCAGACGCAGTCAGTCCTTCTTAATCTGAAGCAGTCGCTCGACGCCACCGTCTGCGGCGGCTCAGCCTGCTCCGCCAGCAACCAGGT
>Ga0116170_10000708_pt1 | contig 35011 bp, 27 predicted proteins | sample AD_JPNHW1_MetaG_FD_89797 | JGI IMG/M metagenome (GOLD analysis project Ga0116170, IMG submission 89797) | Active sludge microbial communities of municipal wastewater-treating anaerobic digesters from Japan - AD_JPNHW1_MetaG | ecosystem: Engineered > Bioreactor > Anaerobic > Digestate | place... | reverse complement strand
GAAGTCGAACCGTACACCGTCAGGCTGGTGGCGCCCGTGCCTATGCTGGCGCTGGCGAAAGCGTAAGGCGTTTTGGTGGAACCGCGCACGGTAAAGTTGCCGCCGTTGTTCACTATAAGCCCGTACTGCCCGGCATAAGTGCCGCTGGCCAGCACCAGGTGCGCGGTCTTATTCTCCGGAATGGTATTGGCCTCATTGCCGTAATCCAGCCAGCCGCCCGGGTTCACGTTGATATCTCCGCCCACCAGAGTCCAGCTGGAGCTTGAGAGCCGGCTGGCCATTAAGGTGCCGTTTATAGTGGCCGCGGCGGAGACCGCGGTCATGGTATCGATAGTTACGGTATGGTTGGCGGCCACCGTTATGGCATTGCAGGCCGAAGGGATATTCGCGGCGTCCCAGGTTTCCGGGGCGGACCAGCTGCCGCTCTGCACGGTGGTCATGGCCCCGCAGCTTATCCAGGCCACCCTGCCGGCCAGGTCCCTGTCATATCTCTCGCCCCACAGCGTGCCGGCCGGGTTGGTGAAGGTCCAGTTAAGGCCGGGATTAGAACCCTCCACCCACACATTGTAAGCGGAATAGCCCTCCGAAGAGCGCCCCAGCCCGAAGGAAACATTGTCGAAGACCGCGTCCGAGGCGAGGCTGCGCGCGGTAATATAGGCGTTGGTGCCCGCGGCAAAACCCAGGTAGTCGAAAGTGGAAGAGGAAACGGTTATCTGCGCCGAGCCCGAAAGCTGCAAGCCGCCCTGGTCCATATTGGTGAACGAAGAGAACTGCGCCGTAAAAGCGCCGGAATCCACAAAAGTGTAGTAAGTGGTGGAACCGGCCAGCCTGTCCACCATCGTATAAACCGTACCGTCCGGCTTGCCGCGCAGCACAATGCCGCCCGACGGCGCCACTTCCAGTTTGGAATGGCCGTTATTGTACGCCGCGCCGGCAGGGCCGAACAGCAGTTTCTTCTGTGATCCGGAGTCATTGGAGCCGGCTATGGTCACAAAATCCAGGTAGTCTCCGGTGGCGAGAGACAGGCTGGACACCAATTCGAACCCGACCTTGTCCCTGATGAAAAAAACATCGTCACCGGCAAACGCGACAAAAGTCCCGATCAAACCTGATGAAGAGCCGGACACCTCCCAGGTCGCCCCGCCGGTATGCCTTACCGTTATCAATTCCGAAAGCGTCGCGTTGCCGGTTGTAACATGCGCGATGCTGTGACCGGTGCCACGCATCAGCCTGGGCGAGGTGTTGGCGGCGGCGTAGGTTTCCGCGGCGTAATCCAAAGTAAGCGTGGAACCTGCTACCTGGTAATTGCCCCACATCCGCACCGTGCCGGTAGCGTAGTCCTGGTTATAGGAAAGCAGGTAACTGCCCGGCATATTTATCCCGTCGAGATACATCGGCAGGGCCGGATTCATGCGGGTTTCCTTGAGCACCAGGGTTTCAACATAGCCGGGGTCGAACACTATCTCAAAGGTGGTATTGGGTTTATCGGCTCCGGCCGCGTCGTAGCCCAGGCGGCCGCCGGCAAAGGTATTACCGGCCGAGTTCATTGCGTAAACGCCGTAGCCCGAATTGGAATAAATGTTGTGCCAGGCAAAAGTATTATTGTTAGAACTTAACAGCTGCATGCCGTAACTTGCGTTCGCGTAGGCATTGTTCCCGGTGAAATCGTTATCGGAGGCCTGCACGTAAATGCCGGCGCTTTGGTTGGAGAAGTAGTTATTGCCGGCCAGGGTGTTGTTGGAAGAGTTGTAAAGGTAAAGACCGTAATTCGCGTTGGAATAAGAATTATTCCCGCTCAGGCTGTTGCCGTCGGAGACGTAAAGGTTTATGCCGTAATGCCCGTTGGCGCAGGAATTGTTCCCGGCCAGAGTATTGTTGAACGAGTAGGCTACCCAGATCCCGTCGTTGGCGTTGAAACAGAAATTATTACGGACCAGGTTATTGCCGGAAGAATTGCTGATAGTTACGCCCGCGTAGCCATTGCGCACCGTCGAGCTCGAGATAGAGCCGCGGCCGCCGGCCTCGTCAAAAGTTATGCCGTATTTGCCGTTATCATCGGCGCCAAGATAGGCGAACTCGCCGTAAGCCAGCGAGAACGCGGCCGGGTCCTGTGAATAATTCCGGATATAGGCGCTGTTGCCGCCGCCCCCGGACACAATGGTTCCCGAAGAGCGCACCAGCACATTGCGCGTGAGGTTGGCCACAATAATGGGCGTGCCGGCGCTCAGCTGCCGTACGCCTGAAGCCAGGCCCCCTTCAGCCCAGCTGACCGTATAGGTGTTCCCGGTCTGGCCGATGCCGGAGATCGTACGGCTCTCGGCGGTGCCCGCGCCGCTGCCGGAGGTGGGGCCGATAGTTATGGTATCGCCTTTCTTCCAGCCGGCTACGGAAGTAGAGCCGTAAACAGTGACGCTTTCTTCTCCCCCGCCGATACTGCTTATGGCGAACGCGTAAGGCGCCTTGGTGGAACCGCGCACGGTGAAAGCGCCGCCGTTGTTTACGATAAGCCCGTACTGCCCGGGGTAAGCTCCGCGGGCCAGCACCAGCTGCGCCGTAGTGCCCTCCGGCAAAGGCTCCGCCTCGGTGCCGTAATCCAGCCGGCCGCCGGAATTCACATACAGGTTGCCGCCCACCAGGGTCCAACTCGAACTCACCACCCTGCTGGCCGCCAGAACACCGTTGACGGCGGCGGTGGAGGAAACCGCGTCCGGAATGTCTATGGTTACCGTATGCCCGGAACCGATATTAACGGCGCTGCAGGCCGTTGGCGCCTCGCCGAGATCCCAGACCCCGGGCGCGGACCATTGCCCAGTCTTAAGGCTGTTGCGGGCATCGCAGGCGTGCTGGGGCCAGTCCACGTAGCCCGCCGGGTCCTTTTCAAACAACGGGCCCTCTTTAACGCCCGCGGCGTCGAACACTTTAATGCGCGAGCCGGTGCCCAGCAGACCGCCGCTGATGTTCACCGCGATGTTGGAAGTGCTGAACCCGACTCCGGTAAAAGCGGTCGCGAATTGCCCGCCCAGGAAATTGACGGCCGTGGCGCCCGCCGTAAGACTTTGGAAGGTCATGCTGGTAATAGACAGCGTCCCCCCCGCTTTGAGCGCGGAGATATTGAGGCCGTATTGCCCGCCGCTGATAACGTTGGAGGAAAGATTAACAGCCCCGTTGTTGTTCGCGTCCAGGTAAATACCCGCGCCCTGCTGCCCGCCGCTGAACGTGCTTGAAGTCAGCTCCAGGTTCACGCTCCTGGCAAGTCTGAGGCCGTAGCCCTCAGCGCCGGACGCCGTCAGCACGCTGTAGTTAATGACCGTGCCGGTGGAGGCGCTGATATAAACCGCGGTGGAACCCTGGATATATGAGCCCGCTATGGTGTTGGAGGAACAGACGCTCAGGACCAGCGCGGAGTAACCCTCGGCGCTGCTGGTAATAGTGGATGCCGAGATAGTATTTAGATTTGAAAGGCCCAGCAGCAGGCCGTTGCCGCCCGAGTTGGAAATATTCGAGCGTTCTACCTTGTTGAGATTGGCACTTAAGAGGTGAAGGCCGTAATACGCCCCGCCGCCGCTGGTCATGGTCGAGTCGGAAATAGTGTTGCGGTCCGCGGAGCCGGACAGGTACACGCCGTCGCCGGCCAGGCTGGAAATATAGCTGCCGTCGACGGTGTTGGAAGAAACGTCATTCAGGCGGAGGCCATAGGCGTTGTTGCCGCCGCTGGTTATGGTGCTTTGGAGGATCTTATTGCCGTTCGACGCCGCCGTAAAGTCCGCGCCGGGGCCGGCCGGGTTCGCAATGAAGTTCCCGCTGAAAGTGTTCGAAGACGCCGCGGTAAGGTAGAGGGCGGAATCGCCGGAACTGCTGGTTATCGTGCTTTGACTGATGCTGTTGAATATAGAGCCCCCGCTGAACACCGCGGCGTATCCATCCGGATTCGAGATATAGCTGCCCGTAAAAGAATTTGAGGAAACGCCGTCAACATAAAGGGCGTAGTTCCCGCCCGAAGATCTGCTGGTCATGGTGCTTTGGCTGACAGTATTGAACCCGCCCCCCAGCCATAGGCCATGGGCGTCCTCCGCAGTGATAGAGGAATTAGACAGCGAACACCGGTCTGTAAGCACAAGGCCTGCGGTTGAGATACGCCCGCCCGAAATGATATTCACGTTCGAGATATTGATATCGGCCGAGGACACATGGATGCCGTAGGACACCGCATTGGTGGAGATGACGTTTATCCCCTGCACGGTAACGCTGTCGGCAAGTATCCGGAAACCGGCCACTGCGCCGGCCGGCGGGTTCACCGCCGGCGCGGAACTTATAAAGGTCGGGTCCGCCATTATCTTCAGCCGGTAGCCTGCATTATTTAAATTGCTGACCGTCACCTGCTCGGAATAAGTGGCCGTGTCCCGGATAACCACGCAGGTAGTGGTGGTAAAATCCAGGTCCGGATTAAAAGAGTCCAGCGCCGCCTGAATGGAGGAAAAATCCCTGGTGCCGCTTTTCGCCACGTCCAGCCAGTAGCCGCAGCCGGTATTAAAATCCAGGTAAGGCGCTTTATTATCTATGCCGAAAGGCGCACTGACCGTCCAAACCTCAGCGCTTATAAAGCCGTCATTGGGCCGCATGCGCACCCGCACCGTAGCGTCCTCCACTCCGGCCAGATCTATGGAGCTATCCCAATGGATCACATGGGGCGTGCCGCCCGGGCTTGAAGCCAGGTCGGTATCTTCGACATTCCCGTCCTCGGCCAGCGTGCAATCGAACCAGCTGCTGTTGTCCAGGGAATACTCCAGGCCGGAGGTAGCGGTATTCAGGATATTTCCGATGTCATTATCGTCCAGCAGATTGTATGGTATGGAAATAATGCCGCTGCTGAAGGCCGGCAGCGCGACGCTGAATGTTATGGAAGGCGCAAAATTGTAGGTAAGCAGCACCTTACCGCCGGCGCCGGCGCCGCCATTGCGCGCCATAAGGCTGGGCACGCTGCCCGCCCCGCCGCCGCCGCCGCCGCTGCCTGAAGCCGGCGCGCTGCCGTTGCTCGAGGCCGTCCCGCCGATACCGCCGATGCCGCCGCCGTAAGGCGGCGCCGTGGGCAGCGGCGAAGTCCAAGGGTCAGGTTCATTGGTGCCTGCCGCCGCCCGGCCAGCCGACGAAGCGCCCGGGCCTCCGTACGAAGACCCTCCTATGCCGCCGGTGCCGCCGGAATATTTGACGTCCCCTATACCGTTGCCTGCCGCACCTCCGGCCCCGCCATTGCCGCCGTCAATTACGGCCCCGCCCCCCTCTCCTCCGCTGGCCAGAACGGTAGAGGCCATTATAAACCAGCTGTTGCCGCCGGCCGCGCCGCCCGTACCGGCCTGGTACGCGCCGCCGGCGCCCACGGTAACTGTGTAGCCGGTCAGTGGCGTAACCGGTATATCCGTTTTCCTGGAATAAGCGCCGCCGCCGCCGCCCGGGCTGCCGTCTGAGGCAATACCCGACGGCACGCTGCCTCCCGCGCCGCCGCCGCCCCACACCTCCGCCGTAACCGAAGTTATGCCCGCCGGCGCCGTCCAGCTGCCGTTGGCCGTGTAAGTGGAAGTAGTGACCGCGCGCGCGGCCGTGGCGCAGCAGCCCAACAGCGCCGCGCCCAATAAAACCGCCCGCAAAAAGGGGACAGGCACCTTTTTAGAAAAAAGGTGCCTGTCCCCTTTTTTCAACAAAAGGCTCCTGCTGCCTTTTGAAAGGCGGGCTTTATTCCGGCTGTTGCGATTAAGACTTTCCATTAAATTTATGGTCGCACGGCTACGCTACTGCGCCGCCCGGCAGTCAGCTGGCGCCAGCAGCGGGTTGCCTTTTATGCCGGCCACCCAGTCGCGCAGTTCTTTATCCTCTATGCGGCAGGGCAGTTCCTTAACGCTCTTCAGATAATCCTCCGTGGAAAGTTTGGGCACGGTCAGCGCCTCGAAATAATATTTCCCGCCCTCCGCGCTGAGCAGCCGCAGAAATTTCACGCTCCGCTCGTCCTCTACCGGCTGCGCCTTGATCCCGCCGGGTTTCAGCTCCTTGAGATTCTCCTCTATAAACGCGGCCTCGAAAGGGGACCACCTATTCCCGGGCTCGGCCGCCGGGGCCGCCGTGTCCGCGGCAACCGAATACACCGCGGTGGAATAGGCTACCCCGCGCGCAAGCCCTATATCCTTAAAAATTTTTTTTTGGGCGATATCCTTTAAGATCCCGTCGCGCAAACCATAGGCCGCGGCCTGGGCGGCGGCATCGGTCCTCACATGCTCCCGGATGAACCGCTGGGCGAGGATGGGGCGCACAAAAACCCGCTCATAGCGCGCCGTATCGCCGGCGAAATACTTTTTAATGCAGGCCAGTATGTCCGGCGCGCGGGTTTCGGCGTCTATGCGGGCCGTCTCCCGGGCGTAATCCGCCTCCGTTATGGGCCGCTGAGCGGCCTCTTTCAGCACTTCTTCCAGGATAGCGGCTTCGAACATGCGCATGAAACCGGCTTTACGGGAAGTCAGCGCCTCCGGACCATAGCAGGCCTGGGCGGCCTGCCAGTCCGCTATATCGGCCGCGGTAACCGCGCCGCCGCCCACCACGGCCGCCTGCGCGCCGGCCGCAACCGGCTGCAATGCAAATAAGGCCGCCGCCAACAGAAGCGACAAGCCCCCTACCCCGCGCCCGTAAGAGCGCGGGAAGAATACTCCGACTGCTTTTTCCCGCATGTCCGGATACCTCCGGCCTTTTTTACTTCTGCTTAAGCTTTATATCCACATCCTTGGCCGTACCGTCTTTCTCGACTTTGAGCTTCAGCTTTTTATCGCCGTCTTTCGACATGCCCAGTTTCTTAAGGTATTCGCCTATATCTTTCACGTCTATCTCTTCCTGCCATTTGCCCATTTCGCCGGAATTCATCTCGCGCGGCGCGGCTGGCGCGCCCGCCCCGGTCACGGTGCTGAGCTGCCCGGCCTTGAGGGCCTGCTTGCCGGCCGCGTTATTCAGGTCGACATGCCCTTCATAAACTTTTACGGTCAGGATATCCTTCTGCTCGATGTCGGCTTCCGTGCCGCGTATGGCGCACACGGCGGCCGGCGTGCGCACGCTCAGCTTGGCCATCTTGCTCAGCATGCGGCTCCACACCTGGCCTACGCGCAGGTCGTACATTTCGCGCACCGCGCTCTTGGCGGGCAGGTCGAAGGTGGAATTCTCGTTTATGCGCACTTCGGCCCCGCCCTTGGTCACCAGCGAAACCTTGGCGCCGGCGCCGGTCTTTATCGAATCTCCCGCGGAGAGGGAGTCGTTAACTTTCAGCGCGGTATAACCCTCGGCCCCGGCCAGCTTTACCTGCGCGTCGCCGCTTACGAATACCGCCACCGCCGCCATTTTCCCGGCGCAGAAACCGCCCGCCGGAAAAAACGCCGCCGCGGCCAGCAGCGCCGCGCACATAATTACAGCTTTATTGCCCTTTTTCATTTTACCCTCCCGCAATTATTTAAAAACCTGCCGAACCGGGGGCGCCGCCGCCCCTGTCTTCCCGTCTGCCGCCCGAAAGCGCCGGCCGGGCTTACTTCTTCTTTAATTTTATCTTGATATCCTTGGACGCTCCGCCTTCGCCGACCTTGAGCACCAGGTCTTTGTCTCCCGGGGTAAGGCCCATCTTTTCCAGGTATTTATCCATATCTTTCACCTGGATGCCTTCCTGCCATTTGCCCATTTCGTCGGAGGTCATCTTGCGCGGCGCCGCCGGCGCGCCCGCCCCTGCCACGGTGCTGAGCTGCCCGGCCATAAGGGACTGCTTGCCGGCCTTGTTGTCCAGGTCCACATGCCCCTCATAAACTTTTACGGTCAGGATCTCCTTCTGCTCTATGTCGGCCTCCGTGCCGCGTATGGCGCACACCGCGGCGGGCGTGCGCACGCTCAGTTTCGCCATCTTGGTCAGCATGCGGCTCCAGACCTGGCCTACGCGCAGGTCGTACATTTCGCGGATGGAGCTCTTGGCGGGCAGGTCGAAGGTGGAATTCTCGTTGATACGCACCTCGGCCCCCCCTTTTGTCACCAGGGAAACCCTGGCGCCGGCGCCGGTCTTTATAGAATCTCCCGCGGACAGCGAGTCATTCACCTTCAGTTCCACGTAATCCTTGGCTTTGGCGCTCTTTAACTGCGCGTCGCCGCTTACAAAAACAGCCACAGCCGCCATTTTCCCGGCGCAAAAACCGCCGGCCGGCAAAAACGCAGCCGCGGCCAGCAGCGCCGCGCACATCATTACAGTTTTATTACCCTTTTTCATTGTGCCCTCCCGCAATTATTTAAGGCTGTTTTTCCCCGCAACCAGGCATTGCCTTGCCGAAACTAAGTCCCTAAGCTATAATACAAAAGTATTAGATATAAACAGTATTCAAAAACGGCCTGTATATAAAGTAACATTAAGGCCTGTTTACCGGGCGGGCTGCCTGGAGGAAAAATGAAAATCCCGCTGTATTATATGTGGAGCGACACCTTTTTTTACGTTTACGCCGCGCTTTTCGCCGGCTCGGTGGCTTTCCTGGTTTACGCCATCAGGCGCTGGGTGGAACTGAGGAACGCTTCCCCCTATGAAGAAAACGCCGCCGGAACCGAAAGCCTGTTCGCCCCGGAGCAGGACGGAACGCCGCCGCCGCACATAGAAGACCTGCCGCCCCTGGAGTTCCCGGAAGCCGAAAACCCCGCTGAAATGGCGGAAACCGCGGAAAACGGGTTGACGACGCCGCAGGCAACCGGCGAACCGGAAGACTCCGCCGAACAGGAAAACACCGCCGAACCCGGGCCGGACGCCGCGCCCGAACCAGCCGCGCAACCCGAACCAGCGCCGGCTGAAAGCCCGGACCTGGAAAAAACGGTCATGATGCCCAATATTGAAGAATTGGTGGCCCAGGCCACGGAGGAAGCGGCCGTATCCTACGCCCATGAGCCCGAACCGGCAGCGCGGCGGGCGGAACCGGCTCCCCTCCCGGCCGCGCACGATAGCGCCAAAGCGGAAGAATTCGTAAAAGGGATCTACGGGCACATAGCCGGCATAGAAGCGCGCCTGGGCTCCATCGAGGAGAACATCTCCAAAGGCGGCGGCAACAGGCATTTCACGGTAAAATTTCTGGAAGGCATCCTCGAAGATTACGATTCCCTGAGCGTGGCGAAAATTAAAGCCCGGGTACAGTACCTGATCACCGACCTCAAAGAGAATAAACCGGAAGACTGAGCATGCTTTCCGGCCTACTCCTAAAAAACAAGCCGCCCTGGCTGGCGCCGCTGGCCGCCGCCTTGCTCACCTGCGCGGTTTTCCTGCCTTCGCTGGGCAGCGGGTTCGTGAACTGGGACGACGTAGAGATCCTGGTGGAAAACCTGCAGTACCGGGGCCTGGGCCCGGCGCAACTGCGCTGGATGTTCACCACGCATTTAGGCGGGCCCTACCAGCCGCTGAGCTGGCTGACCTACGGCTTCGACTACCTGCTCTGGGGCATGAACCCCTTCGGCTACCACCTCACGAATATCCTGCTGCACGCGCTCAACGCGGCGGTTTTCTGTTTTCTTTGCCTTGAACTTTTCACGCTGGCGGCGGGCCGCGCCGTCCTTGAAAGAACCGGGCTGTACCTCCCGGCCTGCTTCGCCGCCCTTTTTTTCTCCCTGCACCCGCTGCGGGTGGAATCGGTAGCCTGGGTAACCGAGCGCCGCGACGTACTTTCAGGCTTGTTCTACCTGCTGGCCGTTCTGTTTTATATACAGCCGCGCGCCGCGGCGGCGGGCGCCGCGTCCTTTTGGCGGCGGCACCTGCTGCCGCTCACAGCTTTTTTACTGGCCCTGCTTTCGAAAGGCATGGCGGTCAGCCTGCCGGCGGTTTTAATTATCCTGGACGTCTACCCGCTGCGGCGCCTGCCGGCCGCCCCGGGGCAATGGTTCTCGCGCGCAACGCGCCCGGTCTGGCTGGAAAAGCTCCCCTATCTTGCGCTCGCCGTGATCTTCGGCGCGGTCGGTTATTTCGGCCAGCTGGAAACGGGCACCATCCGGACCGGCCAGGGCTTCGCGGCCCGCGCCGCGGATATTTTTTTCAGCCTGGCTTTTTATCCCTGGAAAACCCTGCTGCCTTTTAACCTTGTGCCCTTCTTTAAATTGCCCGGCGGCCTGACCGGCTGGCCGACGCTGCTGGCGGGAATTGCGGTGCTGGGAACAACGGCGGCTTTAATAATTCTGCGCCGGCGCTGGCCGGCGGCCCTGGCGGCCTGGCTGTGCTACCTGGCGGCGCTCAGCCCCGTATCCGGCCTTGTAAAAATGGGCGCGCAGGCCGCGGCGGACCGCTACAGTTACCTGCCCTGCCTCGGTTTCGCCGCGCTGGCCGGGGCCGCCTTGTGGCGGCTGCGCAGTGCGGACAATAAAAAGCTTCAACTGGCCGGCACCCTGGCCGCCGTTCTCGTCGTGGCCGGCCTGGGAGCGCTGACCGTGGAGCAGCAGAAGATCTGGCGCAGTTCCGAAGCCCTGTGGCGGCACACCCTCGCCATAAACCCGGAAGTAGAGGCCGCGCACAATAACCTGGGCCTGCTGCTGGCCGCGCAGGGAAAAGCCGAAGAGGCCGCCGCCCATTACCAGGCCGCGCTGCGTCTGAATCCCGCCTCGGCCACGGCCCGCACCAATATCGGCGTGCTGCTGGCCGGCCGGGGCCGGTACGCGGAAGCCGCCATCTATTACCTCGACGCCGTGAGCCTGGACCCCGGCTGCTATAAAGCCCGCACAAACCTGTGCGGCGTGCTGCCGCTGCTGGGCCGGGCCGCCGAAGCCATACCGCATTGCGCGGCGTCGCTGAAACTTAAGCCCGACGCCGCCGGCCTGCACAATAACCTGGGCATAGCGCTGGCTTCGCTGGGGCAGCTCGAGCAAGCCATAGGAGAATACAAAGCCGAGCTGGCCCTCAATCCCGGCTACGCCGACGCCTATTACAATTTGGGCCACGAATACGCCGCGCTGGGCAAGCCGGACCTGGCGCTGGAGAATTACGCCGCCGCCGTAAAACTGAACCCGGCCATGGCCAGAGCCCATTACAATACCGGCGTGATCCTGACCGCCCAAAACAAGCCCGACGCGGCCATTAAACATTACCAGGCCGCCGTGCAGGCCGACCCGGCCATGGCCCTGGCCCACAACAATTTAGCCATCACCCTCAACCAGCAGGGCCGCCGCGCCGAAGCCCTGCTCCACTACCAGGCCGCCCTCAAAATAAACCCGAATTACGCCGAGGTCTACTACAACCTCGCGCTGGACGCCGCCCGCCACAACCAGAACGAAGCAGCGAACAACTACCTCCGCCGCGCCCGAGAAATAAACCCGAATATTTGGAAATAAAGAGAAGAACCGCGAGATGTGAAGTCGGGGCAGCCGGGGGTTCATCCCGCGAACCCGGCAGAGGGAACCCTTGCGTCGGTTCCCCCCGCCCAGGGGAAATTAGGGCGGGGCACCACGCATAAACCGCATAGCGGTTTTGCGCGGCCCCGGCTCGGCGGTTTTGCTTACGCAAAAAACCGCCTCCGCCCTTGCGGACCGGCTTAAGCCGGTCCTCACCTTCCGCAACGGGTTCGCGGGATGAACCCCCGGCCGCCCCTCCGAAAATTAATTCAGTTGTAAGAATGGATTGCGGTCCAGGATTCTACCCCGAACGCGCCCAACTTCTTTGGAGGGCTGGACGGGGATTTGGTGGAGCAAACCCTCACGGAAGGCGAGGCTTGCGTAAGCGCCGAGCCTGAGTGGGGAGGGGCGCGCACGGTGTGCGCGACCCCGTGTTTGCGCAACCAAACCCCCGGCCAGCCCTCCAAAAGTTTTAGTATAGAAAAAGAAGACAGCTCTTATTTAGTTTTGCTGGAGGGGAGGCCGGGACCTTGCTCCGAGCGCCCGTTGCGGAGGGGGGCCCCGCCCTAATTTTCCCCGGGCGGGGGGAACCGACGCAAGGGTTCCTTCTTCCGGGCGAGCGGAGCAAGGTCCCGGCCTCCCCGAACCCGTTTAGCTTTGTTTATATTCCAGACGCGGCAGCAGCAGCACTATGAAGGACAGGGCCAGCACGGCGGAGGCGTTGAGGGCGATGGAGAGGCCGATGGAGTATTGCTCGGCCAGCATGCCGTTGAGCATGAAGGTGAGCGGCAGCACGGCGTAGGCCAGGGTGGTGAGCACGGCGAAGAAGCGGCCCTTCATGGCGTCGGGCACCGTGGCCTGGAACAGCGTCAGCGCCACCGTATTGCCCGCGCCCAGCGCCGCCCCGGCCGCGAACAGCAGCGCGCAGATAGCGTATTTGTCCGCCGTAAAATACAGCCCGCCGAAAGACAGCCCCACCGCCAGCAGCGAACCGAAGAACCACTTATAAATATCCCCGTAAGCCTTCTTAAAGCTCAAAGCCGCCGCCAGCGCTGCGGAGCCCAGCGCGAAGAAAGTCTCGAACACCGCCAGCCAGGTGACCGACTCCTTGAGCGTGAACTTCACTATCATCGGGATCAGGATCAGGATGGGCCCGACGAAGAAATTGAAAGCCGCGAAAGTCAGGATCAGGTACAGCACCGGCTTATTGCCGAAAATATAAGCCAGCCCCTCCCGGAATTCCGCCGTAAAAGAGGCGCTGCCGTCGCCGTCGGGCTTCAGCGGCGTCCTGATTGCCCACACCGCCGCGAAAGAAACCAGGTAGGAACCCGCGTTGAACAGGAAAGCCCCGGCCACGCCCGCGGCCGCCATCAGCACGCTGCCCAGCGCCGAGCCTATCACATTCGAGAAGTTCATCACCGAAGAATCCGCCGCCACCGCGGCGGGCATCTTCTCCGGCGAAGTAAGCTTCAGGATGGACGCCGCCACCGCCGACTCGAACAGCGGCCCGAAGCCGGAAATTAAAAAGCAAAGAGAATACAGCCAGACCAGCGTAAGCCGGTCCGCCCACAGCAGGCCCGACAGCGCCAGCATCAGCGCCGCGCGCGCCGCGTCTGCGGCCAGCATCACGCGCCGTTTGTCGGAGCGGTCGGCTATGGTGCCCAGCAGCGGCCCGAACACCACCACCGGGATCACCGTCACCGCCATGATCAGGCCCAGGTGGAACTTGGCGTTCTCCCCCGCCCGCGACAGGATCCACCAGGCGATGGCGATGGAAAAGAACTTGTCCCCCACCGCGGAAATGACGCGCCCGGCGAACAGCCGCCGGAAATCGGCGAAAAGGGCCAGCGGGTGCGCCTTTAATTCCGCCAGCAGTTCAGGCAATGTGCCCTCTTTTCTGCTCGCAATCGGGGCACAGGTCATGGGTCGAAGAGATCTTTTTGTGTTTTGAAAGATAAGCGTCCAGCCTGGCGCGGTATTCCTTGTCGTCGCGCGCCTTGCCGCAGGCGGCGCACACCGGCAGCAGCCCCGCCAGCAGGCGCCGCTCTTCGCGCATGCGCAGCAGTTCCAGCGCCTCCGCCCGGCGCGTCTCATGCTGGGCGAAGATCACCACCAGCCCTACGGCCAGCAGGCACAGCACTAAAGTTATAAAGATCCCGTAGAACCGGGTCACCAGCACGCCCTCCGTGGGTGTCAGCGAGACCAGCGACCAGCCGTCGGAACCGAACATCAGCCTGGAAAGATAGAATTCCCCGCCGTTGATATAGACCAGCGAGCCGTCGGCCGGCGCCGTTTTCCAGAGGGGCGCGAAATCCAGCGGCCCGAACTGGTTGGACTGCAGCAGCGCGTAGCGCGCCGCGGCGTCCACGGTCCAGAGGCTGGTAAAAAGGAATTCTTTGCGGCCCGAAAGGAACACCACGCCCTCCGGGCTGACGAAGAAAGCGTAGGGCGCCAGCCGCATTTCCTCCTCGAGAAAATCGAGGTTTTTCTTTATCGTCACCACGCCCAGCACGCGCCCGGTATGGTCCGTAACCGGCGCGCCGGCATAATAACCCCGCGCCTGGGTGGTATTGCCCAGGGCGAAATAACGGGAGGCCTTGCCCTGCAGGGCGGTCTTGAAATAGGGTCTGAAAGCGTAGTTGTCCCCGACGAAACTGAGCGCGTCCTTGCGATTGGAGGAGGCCAGCACCACGCCGCGCGCGTCCAGCAGGTAGCAGACGTCCACTTCGTGCACTTTCTGGAAACGGTCGAGCAGGACATTGGCTTTTTCAAGGTCGCCGGCGCCTTTCGTATTGAGCGCCTGCACCATGGCCGCCGATTCCGCCATGACCGAGGCGGCCTGCCCTATGCCCTGAAGCTTCTCGTTCATCCGGAAGTAAAGGATGGAAGTGTTGTTCCGGCCGTCGCGCACTACCGACAGCCGCTCCGCGCGGCCCAGCTCCGCCGTACCCAGCCAGCCCGCCGCCAACACCACGCCTATGGTCGCCAGCGGCAGCCAGCCGGTGAGCAGGGCGGGGACGCCCCCCGCTTCGGGCTCCGCCCCGGTCAGGCTGCGCGAATACAGCCATACGGCCGACGCCAGCTGCCAGGCTACCACCGCCATCAGCGCCGCTATCACTCCCTCCAGCAGCTGCACCGGGAAACCGAAAATATCCCAGAAAGTCCCGTAATTAAGCCAGGACGAAGGCTGAACTCCGGATTCGGGAGTGATGCCGCCGGCCGTCAGCGCGTACAGGGCCAGCAGGGCGCCCAACGCCAGCAGCGGGCGGCGCAGTTGGCCCGGCAGGCTGCGCGCGGCCCGGACAACCACCCACCCCGCGAACAGCCCGGAACTCAGGCCGAGGGCGTACCGTACCGCGGCGTTGATCCCGCCAAAACCGTAGAACCCGCCCAGCAGCGCCGCCGCCGCGAACAGAATATACACCGGCGCGCCCGGCGCAGCGCCGCCCCCCCCCCGCTGCGAACGCCGGGCGAATTCAAACAGCAGCCCGAAAGAGACCGCCATCACCGCCAGGCGCAGGCCCGCGAAGAGCAGGCTGTCGGCAAAAGTAAAAGCCGCCAGGCTCAGCCATTTATTCACGCCGGCGACCAGGGCGAAATAACCCAGCCAGCGCCAGGCCAGCGCCGCCGGCTTTTCTTTCCTGAGATAAAGGCAGACCGCCGACAGCACAAAAAAAGCTGCGCCGCAGAAAAAGTAGATGTAATCCAGGTTCGCGTTGAAACGGCTCATTTTTTTCTCCCCTGCCCCGCGCTCAGGCCGATCCCCGTACCGATACGAGGGTCCCGGCGCAGCATTTTATCGCCTATCGGATATTATAATAAAATTAGCCCGCCGAACCGGCAAAGGCGGGCCAGGAGCGCCAGACGCCGGTTCCGCATTTCAAAACCCTGTCCTTGACAAAAATGCGGCCGTTGCTAAACTATATAGCAGCGCCGGCAGCGGCCGGCAACCCTTATGAAAAAAGATCTCGCCGTCGCGGCGCTCCTGGCGGCAACCGCCTGCTGGTTTTCCTACGGCTGCCCCGGCAGTAGGCCCGCTCCCGGGCCGGGGCCCGGTGCGAACCGCCTTAAAGCGGAAGTCCCCGCGCGGGATTACGCCGGGACCGCCCCGGAATTAACGGACCCGCAGGCCGGCGCCGCGGCAAAAGCGCTGTACGCGCGCCTGCGCGGGCAATACGGCAGGAAAATTTTTTCCGGCCAGACCAGCAAATATTTCGCCGAGCTTACCTCCCTGGCGGGAAATACGCCGGCGTTAAGGGCCTTCGACCTGCAGAATTATTCCCCGCGCAACCCATGGCGCGCCGACTGGAGCCCCTGGGACGACGGTACGGTACAGGCCGCCATCGACTGGCACCGCGGCACGGGCGGGAAAGGCATCGTCACCGTCCAATGGCATTGGCTGTCCCCTTCCGGCGGCCTGCCGCGCACCAACACTTTTTACACGAAGGAGACGACCTTCGACGTCTCAAAAGCGGTGGTGCCCGGGACCAGGGAATACGGGGAACTCCTCCGCGATATAGACGCCATCGCCGCGCAGCTTAAACGCCTGAGGGACGCCGGGGTGCCGGTCTTGTGGAGGCCGCTGCATGAGGCCGGCGGCAGGTGGTTCTGGTGGGGCGCTAAAGGCCCCGGCCCCTGCCTTAAACTGTACGACCTCGTCTACCGGCGGCTGACGGGATATCACCAGCTGCACAACCTCATCTGGGTCTGGGCCACCCCCGAACCGGAGTGGTACCCCGGCAACGACAAAGTGGACATCGTCGGTTACGACTCCTATCCGGGCGCCCGCGATTATTCGCCGCAGAAAGAAACTTTCGACAAGCTCTACAAGCTGGTGAACGGGCGCAAACTGATCGCCCTGACCGAGAACGGCCCCATCCCCGACATCGGCCAGGCCCTTGCCGCGGACGCGCGCTGGTCTTACTTCATGTCCTGGGCCGAACTTGTCACCGAACAGAATTCCCCGGAACATATCCGGGAAGTCTTCGGCCGCCCCGACGTTATCACCATCGAAAGCGATGTTGTTCCGCGCTGAAAACCTGGCAAAACAGAAGGCGGCGCCGCCGCCGCCCTCGTTGCACGGTCCGGAGGCCGCCGTTCAATTAGTCTTCTTGGCTTCGGTCACTTTCACGTTCACCTGCATCTGCTTCGGGGAGGCGGCCTGTTCCTCCGGCATGCCTTCCATCGGGCAGTTGCCCCTCATCTGCATCCCCTGCTCCTGGCAGTTGCAGGAGCGGTGCATCGCCGACTTAACGTGGCTGCCCACGCCGCACAGCACGCCCAGCAGGCCTATCACCGCCAGCGCCATGCCCAGGATCGAACCGGTCCATTTAATGTGATTTTTCTCCTGCTTTCCAGCGTGCTGCAGCACCCAGTAGCCCAGCGCCGCCAGCAGGGCGTAAAGCGCCACCGCCCCGTGCGTACAGCCAGGGGCTCCGCCCATACCGCCGCCCATCCCCCTCATGCCGCCCATATAACCCGCCTGGGCGCCGGCCGGCAGGGCCGTTAAAAACAACACCGTTAATGCTTTCATTTTTCCTCCTTGCCGCTTTTCGTTAATTTACAAATCTTGCCGCCGCCGGTCAATCTATATAGTTCACCGCGCCGGCTTTGCGCTGCGGCGCCCTGGCGGGGCGCTGGTCTTTGTAGCCCAGCGCAACGGCGTAGCAAGGCTCGTAGCCGGCGGGGATCTTAAGCCGCGCGCGCGCTTCTTTGCGCGTGAAATAATAGCGCGCCAGGCCTATCCAGCAGGTGCCCAGGTCCAGGCTTTCCGCCGCGATGAGCATGTTCTCGATGGCGGCCGAACAGTCCACCAGCGGCGAGAGGGCGTCCCTGCGCATCGAAACCACTATCACTACGGGCGCGCCGTAGAACAGGTGGAATTTCTCGTTGGTCCCCATAGCCTTTACCCAATCCGTTTTTTCCCCGGCCATCCCGGCCTTGGCCAGCGCGCTCATCCGGTCGATCAGGTCTTTGTTGCGCACCACGGTGAAATGCCAGGACTGCTCGTTATGCGCGCTGGGCGCGTAAAGTCCGGCCTCAAGCACGGCCTGCAGTTCCGCGGCCTTTATACGCCGGGGCAGGTACCTGCGTATGCTCCTGCGGCTTTTAATTACTGTCAGCACTTTATTCATTTTTCCTCCGCCGGTCCGCGCCGGGTTTCACTTTCCCGTAATAATACCAAAAGCCGGGGCAATATTTTAAGCCGCCCCGCCAGGGGCGCGCCTTCTTTATCCCCCGGGACCCGTCTCAGCCCGGGGCCCTTGAATACCCGGCCAGGCCCGGCGATACTCCGGAAGTGATGAACGACAGGATCTTCGGCGCCGACACGGGCCTGAACCTGGTTTCACGCGGCGGCGGGCAGGATGTTTCCCTTTCCGTTGCCTTCAAACCCCTGCGCTGAACACGGCCTTAATTCTTTTTCATATGAAAATCTATATTTTCATATGAAAATTATTTTATTATTCCCTCCTATATATACCTATAAAAACCGGGGCAGGAGCCGGCTGGCATATTAATTGCTCTGCACAGGGTATAATGAGCAACGGAGGAAAAATGAACCTGAACAAAATAAAGCTGGCGGCCCTGTTTTCACTTTTTACCCTGGGCACGCAAGCGCTGGCGGCGGATAAGATAATTTACGGCGACGACGACCGCGTGGACTACTACGCCATGCCCGAAAGCTACCGCTGGGCGGCGGATTCCACGGTATCGCTCTGGAAGAAAAGCAATATTTTCCTGGACCAGCAGACCGGCACCTACGCGCTGGCCACCTTCAAGTTCGGCCAGGCCTATGACCTCTGCCCGGGCACCCGGTTCGCCGAGCAGGAGGCCGGGGCTTTCTGCTCCGGCGCGCTGGTAGGCGAAGACCTTGTGATAACGGCCGGCCACTGCATAGTGCGGGACTTCGACTGCTCCACCGCGGCCATCGTGTTCGGCTTCGCGGCTAAAGCCGAAGGGCAGCCGGCCGCCTCAAGGGCCCCCGCGGGGGAAGTGTACGGCTGCTCAAAAATAATAAAGCGCCAGCTGACGGACGTAACCACCTCGGTGGACGGCGTTGAAAACACCGTCTTCGGCCCCGACTACGCCCTTATAAAGCTGGACCGGCCGGTGAAGAACCACAAGCCGCTGGCTGTCAACCGCGGCGGCGGGCTCAGGAAAGGCGACAGCCTTTTCGTTACCGGCCACCCGCTGGGCCTGCCTTTCAAATTCACGCCCAGCGGCCTGGTGATCAAGAACGTGGATGCGCAGAGCGCCTACTTCAGCACCAATCTCGACACCTTCGGCGGCAATTCCGGCTCGCCGGTCTTCAACGCCGCCACCGGCCTTATCGAGGGTATACACGTACGCGGCGAGGGGCAGCATTTCCTGCCCACTTTCGAAGGCTGCAACACTTACCTGGTGCGCCCCCCCGGCACCGGCTCGGGCGGCCATGTTACGAAGATAAACTTCCTCGCCGCGGACATCCCGGCCCTGGCGCAGGAAACCGCGACGGCGGCCTATGTGGGCGTGCCCGTAACGGTGCCGCAGCGCAGCGCGGTCAGAATGGAGCTGCCCGCCCCCGGCAGCGTCAGGTTCGACTTCTAAACCTGCCGGATATAAAACAGGACGCCCGCCAGCGCGGGCGTTCTTTTTTTATCCGGTGAGTTCCCGCCTTGCCGGAACGGTCCGGTTCCGAAAAAGTGATATAATTCCGTCAGCGGCAAGTTAACCTTATGGCCTCCTATTTCAAGCGCCTGAAAAAAGACCTGGACGCCTCCTCAGCCGCCGGTATTATCACCCAGGAGCAGGCGCAGAAAGTATTCGAACAAGCCAAAGCCGCAAGCCTGCTGGGCGGTATGAAAGCGGCGCACTGGATAGCCGGCGCGGCCGGTATCTTCATCGCCCTGGGCGTGATCCTCGTAGTGGCCTCCAACTGGGACAAGCTCGGAGCGAACCTTAAAATAGGCGCCTACCTGCTGCTCTTCGGCGCCGCCGCTGAAGGCTCGCTGGCTGCCGAAGACAAGCCCTCCGTTTCCATACCGCTGGAACTGCTGTGGTTCTTCATGCCGGTCATCGGCATCGGCCTCTACGCGCAGATCTTCCAGCTCAGCGGCGACCCGGTAAAACCCTACCTCGCCTGGGCCGTCCTTTCCTCGCCGCTGGCTTTTCTTTCAAAACGCAATTTCACGGCCTTCCTCACCACCCTGCTGCTTTTCGCCGTGCTCTTCATGGGCACCCTGGGCCGGGTCAATATGCTCTCCCTTACTTCGGGCTACGAGCAGGCGGCCCAGCCCGTGGCGCACTGGATCCTGGCGCTGGCGGTGCTCGCCGGCGCGGTGTTCACGCACCTTATAAAGAACCCGGAGCGCGGCTACGGCCTGCCCTTGGGCGCCGGGCTGGCCTGGCTTTTGAGCATGATGCTGGCCGACACCGCGCTGAAGCTGCACTCCCCGGCCACGCTGCTGCTGGCGGGCATGTCCGCCTCCGTGATCTGGCTGGCCTGCGGCAGCGAAGGCGCCGAAATAGAATCCAAACTCCCCCTGACGGTCTGGACCGCGGCCGTCTACGCCATGACTTTTTTCTGGCATTATAAGCCCGACCTCGAAAATATGCGCGACGCCGACTCGGCCCCGGGCGCCGTGCTTACCTGGGCGCTGCTGGCAGCCGCGCTGGCGGCGCTGACCTTGAAAAAACAGCGCGTTTTCCCGAATGAGCTGGGCGAAGCGGCGCTGGGCAAAAGCTTGCTGGCCGCCTCCATCCTGTGCGCCTTCCTCCTTTTCGGCGGCGGCCAGGAAACGGCGAAGTTCCTGGCCGTGATCGCCAATTTCATCCTGGCCGCGCTGGGCCTGGGGCTGATAATGGGCGGGGCTAAAGCTTCCAGCGAAAAAAACATAAACCGGGGCGTGGCCGTGCTGACAATCACGGCCGTTACGCGCTTTATAGATATTTTCGGCAGCATGCTCACCAGCGGTTTCGCCTTCATCGGCACGGGCCTCGGCTTCGCCGGGCTGGCCTACCTCGTGAACAAGGGACGCAAAGCCCTGATAGAGCAGGTGAAGAAATGAAGAGACTAAGGATAGTGCTGGGACTGCAGCTGCTCTTTTTCGCCGGCTGGGCGGGCTACCTGATGGTAAGCAGGAGCGCCTCCACCCCCGAATTTTACCTGGAGACCACGCCAGTGGACCCCCGCGACCTGATCAGCGGCACCTATGTAGCCCTCAACTACGAGATCTCGGACCCGCGGGCCGGCAGCTGCGCGGAGCTGAGCCGGTCCGAGCTGGCTTTCTATGTTAAGCTGGACGACCGCGGCAAAACCGCCGTCACCGCGCAGGGCCAGGTGCCCGTCTACCAGGTGACGGATTGTTCCCGCGAAGCCAGCTACGCCCCCGGCTGGGCCCGGGCCGATGTGGAGATAGGCCGCGGCGTAAAATACGGCATCGAACGCTTTTACCTCAACGAAGGTGACCCGCGCAAAGACGCGCGCAGCGGCTCGGTGTTGGCGAAGGTAAAGATAGGCAGCGACCGGAAACTGTTCCTGCTGGACCTTGTGAAAAAAATCTGACGGAGGATACTTATGCAAAGAACCCAGGCCATGATCAGCGTACAGCCGAATTGGGATACTTTCCATAAGTTGAGAACCTCCGAAAAGATACCTTTCTTCTCCAAGGACGACCGCCTTTACGACTGCCTGTTCGCCCAGCAGTTCAGCCGCGCGCTGCTGGAACACCTGTTCAAGACCGCCGACGCGCTGCGCGCCGCCACCAGGAAAAAGGAAGGCGCCGACCACGTGGCGCGGCTGCTCTCCCACAAGCGGGCCATGCTCTACTTCGCCCAGCCCTCCACCCGCACGTTCATGTCCTTCCTCAACGCGTGCCACGTGCTGGGCATCAAGACCTCGGAGATCCGCGACAGTTCCACCTCCTCCGAGGTGAAAGGCGAAACGCCCGAAGATACGGTGCGCACTTTCTCCAGCTACGTGGATATGATCATCATGCGCCACCCGGCGCCGGGCTTCGTGGAGAAGACCGCCTGGCTGATGAACCGCACCGGCCGCCCCGTACCCATAGTCAGCGGCGGCTCGGGCAAGGACCAGCACCCCACGCAGGCGCTGCTGGACGTCTACACCCTGCACCGCAGCTTCGCCGGCGAGCTGGACGGCAAGCACATCGTGATGGTGGGCGACCTCAAGCGCGGCCGCACGGTGCGCTCCCTAACCTACCTGATGAAGAACTACAAGAACGTCTCGCTTTCCTTCGTCTCGCCCAAGGAATTCCGCATGGAGACCGACATCCTCGACTTCCTGCGCCGCCACAATATCCCTTTCACCGAGACCGAGGATTTCCTGGGCGTAATGAAGACGGCCGACGCCATCTACATGACGCGCATCCAGGATGAGCACGACAAGTCCGGAGAATCGAAAGGCGTGGATTACTCCCCCTTCTACTTCAAGAAGGAGCATTTGAAGGTCATAAAACGGGGCTGCGTGATAATGCACCCGCTGCCGCGCCGCCACGAGATAGAAGTTACGGTGGACGAGGACCCGCGGGCCGTGTTCTGGCGCCAGGAGCGCAACGGCATGTGGGCGCGCGCCGCGCTGATGGCCTACATCTTCAGCGTGGACAACAAAATAAGCTGATGTTCTGAGCGCTCTGCCTGAGTATTATGCCTGGTTTCCGGAATAATTGCCGTTAAACTGCCGATAAATTGCCGTTAATTTATAGGCCCTGCCGCATCAGGCGCTATGCGCATCAGACGGCCAACGGCGTGCCGCACAGATCCCCGGAGAAATTAATGATGCGGGGTTTTTATAAAGCCCATGGGGATATGCTTTACACAACCAGGCTTGCGTTAAGCCGGCTTAATTCAACGGGTTAACACCCAAGCCGGATTTCATTGAGGGCGGGATTTCCAGGTTGCAATGCTCCAGCAGATCGGCTTTGCGAAAAACCTCTCCGGCGGGTCCATCGGCGACGATTAAGCCTTCGTGCATAACGATAGTGCGGCCGCAGACCTCCAACGCGAAGTCCAGGTCATGCGTAGCTATTATCTTGGCGTGGCCGAAAGTCTTGAGCAGGGCTATCAGCCGGCGGCGGGCCTTGGGGTCCAGGTTGGAAGTGGGCTCGTCCATCACCAGCACTTCAGGCTCCAGCGCCACCACCGCGGCTATGGCCGCGGCCCGCTTCTCGCCCTGGGACAGGCGGTAAGGCTGGCGGCCGCGCAGATGCGCTATGCCTACTGTCTCCAAAGCCTTCAGCACCTTGCCTTCCAATTCTCCCTCGGCAACGCCCAGGTTCAGCAGGCCGAAGGCCACGTCGTCGTACACGGTGGGCATGAAAAGCTGGTCGTCCGGGTTCTGAAAGATCATCCCGGCGGCGCGCCGCACGGCGGGCAGGTTTTCTTTTACCACGGCCAAGCCGGCCACGCGCACGCTGCCGCCTGTGGGAAACAGGCATCCGTTCAAATGCTGGAGCAGCGTGGACTTGCCGGCCCCGTTCTCGCCCACAAGTGCCACGGCTTCGCCCGGAGCGGCTTTAAAAGAAACCTCGCTTATCCCGCGCGTGCCGTCCGGGTAAATGTATGAAAGTCTTTCAGCTTCTATGAGATGGCCGTTCATTTAAATAATCCTGTTAGAAAAATGCCGAAGAATTGCGGGATATCCACTAACCTGAAAATTGCGAACAGAACCGCCCAGGCCGCCACAAAGACGGCGTCTTTGCCACAGAAGACGGCCTGGCGCGGCAGGGGCAGCCGCCCGTCGAAGCCGCGGCACAGCATGGCGTTGTAAATGCGCTCCGCCCGGGAATAGGCCCGCAGCAATAACTGCCCCGCCAGCCGGGCGAAGACCGCGGCCGGCATTTCTTTGGAGCTGAAAGAGCGCAGCGCCCTTGCCCGCGCCATGCGCTCGGCCTCGCCGGCCAGCACGGTGATGTAGCGGTTCAAAAACAGAAGCTGCACTGCGAAAACTTTGGGCACGCCGAAGCTTTCCAGCGCGGCGCAGATGCCGTTAACGCCGGTTAGCGCCACAAGGCAAAGCGCCCCCGTGACCGTGAGCAGGAACCGTATTATGATGGAAAGGAACGAGGCCATGCCGCCGCTGACGGCCAGCGGCCCGACATGAAACAGCACGGTCCTGTCCAGCAGCGGATTGAACACGCCGACGAATATCGCGAACGGCGCCACGGCCAGCACTTTGTGCAAAAGATAACCGGCGGGCAGCTCCCCGGCGGCTATAAGGAATACCGGGTACAGGAAGAACGGCATCAGCCGCGAGATCTCGTAGCGGTTGAAAGAGACCACGCTGACAATGAACAACAGCGTGACCAGGAGTTTGGCCCGCGCATCCAGCCGGTGCAATGCGCTATCGCCGCCCGCGAGCGTATCCATGTAGCCGATGTCGAAAGTCCGGGCGGTGATGGTCTGCATTATTTCACTTATCCCTACCGGTATTCGTATCGGTATTCCATAACCGCCACTTTCTGATTTTCAGGGCTGTAAGTGGCGATCCTCTCCACGTCGGTCCCGGAGTTGTAGGAATATTTATCCAACCATTGCCGCCTGCCGGCAGGGTCCAGCTTTTCTATCACCGAGATATCGCCGGAGCGATTGTATTTGTAAACGAATTTATACAGCAACTCATCCTTCGCGCCGTATACGGCTTTGACGGTGCGCCGGCCTTCGCTATCAAAGGTGTTTGCCACCCGCATCAACTGCGCGCCGTCTGGCGCGGTCTTTATTATCCCAGTATTATTGGCCGAATCCGGCGGCCCGTCGTAAACGTAGCGGAGCCGGTACTCCACGGTCTCTTTGCCGCTGTCTAGCGCGTATTTCACGAAAAGTGCCGCCTTGGCCTTCTCGTCGCGCGAATACTCGAACCGGTACTTTTTTACGGCGCCGGTCTCCGTCTCCATTACGTAGGCTCCGCTTACAAGTCCTGCCTTGTCGTAAGAGTAAGTGACCTTCCCGGTTGTACGGCCTTCCGCGTCCAGGTCCTCGTCGGTCAAAAGGCCGAGCGCTCCATCGTAGGTGAACGAGGAACGCTCCACCACGGGCCCCGAGCTGTTGTATTGTGTCATAGAAGCCACCGTCCCTTCCGCGGAATACTGCATTTCCAGCAGGAGCGCCGGCGCGGCCGTGCCGGAACTCTTGTATATCCGCGCCGTTCTTATGCCGTTGCGGCTGGTTTTGGCGCAGTCGCGCGTGTGCTGCGCCAGTTCCTTCTGCGTCTTGGGCGGCTCCTCGTGCGCCGCGGAGAACCCGACCAGCAGACAGAGCAACGCGGCAGGAATTCCCGCGCGCACCAAGACCGGAGAAAAGCTTTGCGATACACCGTGGTTCGCCATTTTTATCCTCCTCCAAAAGAACTATGCTCCGTCGTAAGCCGTGCCGGACCCGTCAAGGACGCAGGCAAGACGTTCTTTTGCCTTTGCCGGAGCGGCAACTACGTCCGGCCCGTTGATGCACCCGCCCTCACAGGCCATAACCTCCACCAGCCGCGCCGGGCAGCCGCCAGCGGCGTACGCACGCAGTTGTTTTATGGATGCCTTGTTAAGGCCGTTAACGCATACCGGCGGAGCCTCAAAGCCGCGCGGCAGATGCGAGACTACGGCGGCTAAGACTCCCCCCGCCAGCGGAAAGCCGCGCCCTTCCCTGCGGGCGGGAGCTTCCAGCCTCGCTTCCGGCTGCGCCGGGACTTTTATTCCCGAGGCCTCAAATAACGCGTCCACCTCGGAAAAAGTCAGGTAATAATCCACGAACGCGCTATCCATGGATTCCCGCCTCTTGGCTATGCAGGGGCCTATAAAAACGGCTATTCTTTCGGGATCGTCCGCCTTTACGCCCTTAGCCATAAGTTGTAGCGGGCTTGGCGTGCCGGAGACGAAAGGGCGTATTTCCGGCAGCACCTTCTGCACCGCCTGCATATACGCCTGGCAGCAGGAGGTGGTCATGAAAGGCAACCCGCGCCGGCCGCGCTCCAGGAATTCCTCCGCTTCCAGGCGGGCGGCGGCGTCAGCTCCGGCGGCGACTTCCTTCACCGCGTGAAACCCCAGCGCCATGAGAGCGGAAACTATTCGCGGCAGCCCGCCTTCCCATTGCCCCGCTATGGCCGGGGCGGCCAGGGCGTACACGCGGCGCCCGGAACGCAAAGCCCTGAGCACGTCCAGGAGCTGGGAGCGTTCCACTACGGCGCCGAAGGGGCAGGCGGTTATGCATCTGCCGCAATATATGCATTTTGAGAAATCGACGTTCACCTTATTATGCTCGTCCTTGCTTATCGCGCCCACCGGGCAGGATTCCTCGCAGGGCAGCGAAAGATGGATAATGGCGTGGAAAGGGCAGACTTTCTGGCATCTGCCGCAGTTTACGCATTTCCCGGCGTCCAGCTCCGCTTTTCCGCCGACGATTGAAACGCAGTGTTTCGGGCAATTAGCCTGGCAGGGGTGGGCCGTGCAGCCCCGGCAGGCGTCGCTTACATAAAAACGCGCCTGCGGGCAGGAAGAGCACGCCGGGGTTATCACGCTTAATATCCTGCTGGAGACTTTTTCCCGCGCCTGCGCCTCGTGCGCGTATTCCGCCAGTGGGGTGAGTTCGTCCGTCTCGTCATCTATGCCGAAGCCCAATACGGCCATGACGCGGTATTTCGCTATGGCGCGGCCTTTATAGACGCAGCAGCGCCCCGCCTGCTGCTCTGTCGCCGGACACATCTCCAGCGGGATACGGTCCACGGCCTCCGGCAGCTTGCCTTTGAGAAAAGCCGAGACCACGCGCAATTCCGCTTCGCGGGTCAATTTCCTGATGTTATTCTCTTCCATACACTAAGTGAAATCAACAAACAGGGACGGTTTTCCGCGGAGAGATGCCCTCCGCGCAAGCCCGCCGGAGCACAGGAAAGTCAACCCCGTTTTCCGGAGCTCGTTTTCCCCCGCGGCGTGTAATGCGTGTGCAGCAGCAGGTGGCTGCTCTTGCCGCAGGGGCCGTCGGTCAGGTATTCCCTGTAGAGCCGCAGCACTGCGGGGTTTTCGTGGCTCTTGCGCGGGCGGCCCTGCTCGCCGTAGGCCGCGTCCTCGGCGTAAATGGCCTCGGCGCGCTTTTTGCGTATGGCCGGCGTGGTGGGTATGGGCTGGCCGCCGCCGCCCAGGCACCCGCCGGGGCAGGCCATGAACTCTATGAAGTGGCATTGGCTGAACTTTCCGCCCTTCTTTATGTCCTCCATCACCTTGCGCGCGTTGGCTGTGCCGTGGGCAACGCCTATTTTCAGCGTCTGTCCTTTGAGCCAGGCCCAGTCCGGGATCAGATGGCTTATAAGTTCCGGCACCGGGCCGGTCTTTTCTGGTATCTTCAGCTCTATATAGCGGCAGCCCTCGAAGCCGCGCACCGGCACTACGTCGGCGTGGGCGTAGAAGTTCTCCACTTTCTCGCCGGTAATGAATTCCAGCACGCTCCTCAGCGCGGCCTCCATAACGCCGCCCGTGGCGCCGAAGATCACGCCGGAGCCCGAGGCCGTGCCGAACGGGTCGTCGAACTCCCCGTCGGGCATGGCCGGCAGTTCCACGCCCGCCTGCCTGAGCAGCCGCGCGCATTCGCGCGTGGTAAGGCCGTAATCCACGTCCTTAAGGCCGCTTGAGCGCATCTCCGGGCGGGAACATTCGAACTTCTTCGCCGTGCACGGCATCAGCGCCACCGCCACAATATCCTCGGCTTTCAGCTTATGTAGTTCGGCGTACCAGGTCTTTATCAGCGCGCCGAACATCTGCTGGGGGCTTTTGGCCGACGACAGGTTGGGAATGAACTCCGGGTAGAAATGCTCCAGGTACTTCACCCAGCCGGGGCTGCATGACGTGAACTGCGGCAGGGCTTCGTCCTTTTTGAGGACCAGCGCGGAATAAAGGCGTTTTATCAGTTCGGTGCCTTCCTCTATTATCGTCAGGTCCGCCGTGAAGTTGGTGTCGAACACGCGGTCAAAGCCCGCGGCGCGCAGCGCGCTGTTGAGCTTCCACGTTACCGGCGTGCCCGGCGGCAGGCCGAACTCCTCGCCTATGGCCGCGCGCGGGGCGGGCGCGGTCTGTATCACCACGTGTTTCGTCGGGTCGTCTATGGCTTTCCAGACGGCGGCGGTGTCGTCTTTTTCGGACAGCGCGCCGGTGGGGCAGCGGTTTATGCACTGGCCGCAGTTTATGCAGGCGGTCTCGGAGAGCGGCGCGTCCATGCAGGCGGAGATGGAGGTCTTTTCCCCCCTGTGCGCCGCGCCCACGGCGGCCACGCCCTGCAGTTCCTCGCAGGTGCGAGCGCAGCGGCGGCACAGTACGCACTTGTTCATGTCGCGCACGACGGACGGGCCGGCGTTTTCCACGGCCAGGCGCGGGGCCGCCGGGCGGCCGAACACGGAAGCGTCCGCGCCGTACTCTTTGGCCAGCGCCTGTAGTTCACAGGAATCGTTCCTGGCGCAGGTGCAGCAGTCGCCGTAATGTTCGGAGAGCATCAGCTCTATGGCGTGCTTGCGCGCTTTGCGTATGCGCGGGCTTCTGGTGCGTATCACCAGCGGCTGCGTTACCGGGTAGGCGCAGGCGGCCTGCAGGGCGCGCTGGCCTTCCACCTCCACCACGCAGACGCGGCACAGCCCGGCCGGGCGCAGGTCCTCGTGGTGGCAGAGCGTGGGAACGCGGATACCCGCTTTTATTGCGGCGTCAAGGAGCGTGGCGTTGAACGGCACCTTAACGACCATGCCGTCCACGGTAACGGAAACTTCGGCGCCCACGGTTGCGCCTTTCTTTTCTTTCACGTCGGGAGTTTTGGTCATTTCAGTTCTTCCTCCGGTCGAACTCTTTGCGGAAATGCCGCGCCATGGACAGGAAGACGTTAGGCGCGGACTGGCCCAGGCCGCATTTGGCCGAGACCTGCATGCTTTCGCCCAGGGCCACCAGCTCGGCGAGAGGCGCGCCGGAGCGCAGGCCTTTAAGCAGCGCCGCGCAGCCCAGGCGGCACGGCACGCACTGGCCGCAGGATTCCTCGGCGAAGAATTCCAGCAGGTTTTCCGCCGCCGCGGGGATGGAGCGCTCAGGCCCCAGCGCCAGGAACGAGCCGCCGGTGGGGATGTCCTCGTAGCAGATGCGCCGGCCGAACTCCGGGGCGGGCGCGCAGTAGCCGGAAGCGCCGCCCACTATGGCGGCCCTGGCGCCTTCGCCGCCGGCGGCCTTGAGCACCTCCTTTATGGTTACGCCGAACGGGAACTCGTACACGCCGGGGCGTTTCACGTCGCCGGAGACGCTGAAGAGCTTGGGGCCCGGCGACTTTTCCGTGCCCATGCCTTTGAACCAGGCCGCGCCGTTGGCGAGCGCCGCGCAGGCGAGCACGAGCGTTTCCACGTTGTTCACCACGGTGGGCGCGCCGTCAAGGCCGCTCGACACCGGGAACGGCGGGCGGTTGCGCGGCTCGCCGCGCCGGCCCTCTATGGATTCCAGCAGGGCGGTCTCCTCGCCGCAGACATAAGCCCCGGAACCGAGCATTATCCTTATGTCGAAGTCGAAGCCCTTTACGCCCTTTATGTCCGCGCCCAGCAGCCCGGAGGAGCGCCGCTTTTCAAGCTCCGCTTCCAGCGCCGGGCGCATGAAGGCGTACTCGCCGCGCAGGTACAGCACGCCGCGCGAGGCCCCGCAGGCGTAGGCCGCGACGGTCATTCCCTCGAACACCAGGTCGGGACGGAGCGTCAGTATTTCGCGGTCCTTGAAGGTGCCGGGCTCTCCCTCGTCGGCGTTGCAGACCACGTACTTGTCTTCTCCGGAGGCCGCGGCGGCCAGGTTCCACTTTGTGGCCGTGGGGAACCCCGCGCCGCCGCGCCCGCGCAGGCCGGCCTCGCGCAACTCCGAAATGACGCCGGTGCGCCCGGCCTTCAGGGCGGCGTCCAGACCGGCCCCGGCTTTCAGGTTGGTAAAAGTGTATTCGTTCGCTGTCTTCATTTCTTCCTCCCCGCGGCCAGCGCCCTGCGGCAGGCGGCTATAACGGCCGGCACTTTCTTAGGCGTCAGCGACTGGTAAAGCTCGCCGTTGGCGAGCAGCGCGGGGCCCTTGTCGCACATGCCCAGGCACGAGGTCCATTCCAGCGCGAAGTCGCCTTTTTTGTCCGTCTGGCCGAACTTGATGCCGAGCGCGCGCTCCAGCGCCGCGGCCACGGCCTTCTTCCCCGCCAGCTCGCAGGAGAGCGTGCCGCACAGGCGCACCACGCAGCGCGCCTTTTTGCCGGCGCCGAGGAAAGCGTAGAACGTGGCCGTGCCGTAGACTTCCGCCTCCGGCACGCCGAGGGCTTGCGCCACTTCGGCCAGGACCGGGCCGGTAAGACCGCCCTTTGCGGAAAGCTCCTGCAGCGCCGGTATCAGCGCCGCGCGGTCGTTGCCGTGCCTGCGCGCAACGGCGGCAGCGTCGGGAGAATGCGCGGGGGTCTTCATTTTACCCCCTTGAGCAGCGCTTCCACTTTGGCCATCAGCACCTTGGGACTTACCGGTTTTTCCAGGAAACCATCCACCGGCACCACTTCGCTGCGGCCGGAATAATCAAACCCGGAGACCTTCGAGATATTGGACATCATCAGTATGGGCTTTTTGAAACCGGCTTTGCGCAGGTCCTGTGCCAGGGCTATGCCGTCGTCCGGCTCGGCCATCATCACGTCCAGTATAAGCAGGTCGTGGCGGCCGGAAAGCGCCAGCCGCATTCCCTCCCCCTTGTCGGTGGCCGTTTCCACAGTGTGCCCGCGCGCTTCCAGTATGGTCTTTACCGCCACGAGCACGTCCTCGTCGTCGTCAACAGCTAGGAATGTCGCCATAGTTCCTCCTAAAAATTGTCAGCGGCCGTCCGCCCAGCGTTTGTAGGCGAGCGGCAGCAACAGCGCCTGCCCCAGCGCGGCGGCAAGCCCCGGTAATAGCGCGGCCTTGAAATACGGCAGCAGTCCCGCCGCCGGCGGGTAGAACGCGGCGACGGCGGCCATATACGCCGCGCGGCCGGCTATTACTGCCGCAAGCACGGCGGCGAACGCCGACAGGCGCAGCCGCTCGCGCGCAAAGCCGGCTACGAGACCGTAGCAGGCCAGCTCAATTATCATGCGCGGCAGGTACGCCGCTGGCGGCATACCGGACAGCGCGAAACTTATCAGCGGCGCGGCCGCGCCGGCGGTAAGCCCCGCGCGCCAACCGCAAAACAGCCCGGCGGCCAGCACCGGCCAGTGCATAGGTAGCAGCACGGTCACCGGCGCGCCGGTAAGATGGCATACCGAAGGCAGCAGCACGGCCGCCGTTATCATGGACAACTGGAACACCGCGCTTTTAACTCCGGAGAGTTCCTGTACCGCGGGCAAAGACGCTTCTTGTTGCATTATTTTCCTCCTTATTACTAGGCCGCGCTCCGGCACAGCGAGCCGGTGGCGGCATCATTTCCGCTGTTTTTGCGTTCGTTTGGCGGAAACAAAAAAATAGGCATCGTCCTCTATAAGGACATCCGTGAACCCGGCGCCGAGCAGCAGTTCCATTATCTTCTCGTCAGAGACGAGCATATGGTTGCCCACTATCCCGCCGACCTCCGCGTGCTTCCAGTCGAGTTGAGCGCGGGTCATGGAATGGGCTATGACCAGCCTGCCGCCGGGGGCGAGCTGCGCGGCGGCGTTTTGTGTTATGGCCCCAGGGTCGCGGAAGTGCGGGAAGGCGTTGTAGATGAGCACACGGCTGAACGCCGACGGCGCGAACAGCCCGGCGTCGTGATAATCTCCGAGCACGAATTTAACTTTCGGGAATTTGCGTCTAAACACCGCCTCCATGCCCGGCGAAATATCCATGGCTGTGATGTCGGCAGCGCCGCGCGCGAGCAAAAGTGCCTCCAGCACGCCTGTGCCGCAGGCAACATCGAGCACTTTGTCGTTCGGGCCGACGGCGGTCCTTTCAAGCACCGCCGCTGCCACTTCATAATCCCGTGGTTTGAGATAACCGTCCCAGGCCTCGGAATTGCGATCAAAAAATTCCACCAGTTCGGACATGAAGCTTTTCCCTTGAGCCACTAACCCTATGGGTATTAAGCCGGTAGTTTACGCCTATGTACGGCAAAGCCCGCCAATCCGGCCAGCAGCAGAGTGAACAGCCCGCCCACCAGCCCGGAGACGGAAGTGCCTTTTTCCACCGCAGGCCAAGCCTGCGCGGCCCCCGCCGCTGGGTCGGCCTGTTCCGGCTTTGGGGCATCTGCGGCGATCCCAGGCGCGCCTGCCGCCGGCTCTGGTTTTCTGAAGTTGTAGTCCGGCAGGAAAGCGGTCAGATTCTGCAACGAGGCGAGCGACTTGTGCACCCCGTCCGTCGCTTCAAGCTCGCCCTTGCCAGAGGTCTTTACCATGGACCATTCCAGCCCGTCCGGGTGCCGCGAAGCGAACCAGCTCAGCACGCAGCCGGTAAGTACAGCAGCGCAGGTCAGCCCCGTAAGCGCGCCCTTGATATTTACACCTATAGACTTGCGTTCCACCGCCGCGGCAAGTATTTCCGGCCGCGCCTCGTAGACGAACGACACGATGCCGGCTGTTATCAGCCCTTCCACCAGGCCTATGGCGAGATGTATGGGCTGCATCAGCAGCACGAACGTTTTGAACGGCAGTTCCGATATTCCCGACGCTACGGTTTCCATGACCACGCCGAAAGCGCCGAACTGGAGCCCGATGACTGCGGCTAGTGTTGCGCCCAGCATTACACGCCTGCGCGTCAGCCCGGCGGCGGTTATCCTTTGACAAATGAAAGGATAAGCGATAAAACACGTGAAGAATCCCATATTCAGCACGTTGCAACCCCAGGCAAGCAGCCCGCCGTCGGCAAAGAACAGCGCCTGCACCGTAAGCACGGAGGCCAATACCAGGAAAGCGGCGTAAGGCCCCAGCAGTATGGAGAGAAGCATCCCTCCGCCTATATGTCCGCTGGAGCCGGTGCCGGGAATGGTGAAGTTTATCATCTGCGCGGCGAAGACGAACGCGCCAAGCACGCCCATCAGCGGCACTTTGCGGTCGTCCGCTTCTTCGCGCACTTTTTTTGCGCTGTAGGCCACCAACCCGCCGGAAACGGCCCACATAGTACCGCCTACCGCGGGCGAGATCAGAGCATCGGCCATGTGCATGGGTGTTATCCTTGGTTGCTACTCTTTGCAGGTTCGTGCTACGAAACGGCAAAAAATTATTTACCCGCGCTGGTCACGCTGAGCGTGGCGTGCTTTACGCCTTTGACCGCTTTAAGGGAATCCGCCAGCTCCTTCACCTTGCGCCCCGGCCCCTTCACCGCCACGATCTCCAGGCAGTTGTCGTGGTCCAGGTGCACGTGCTGGGCCGAAATGATGATGCCGCCGTGGTCGTGCTGTATGTCCAGCAACTTGTTGACCACTTCGCGCTTGTGATGGTCGTAAACTATGGTGACGGCCCCGGCCACGGTGCCGCCCTTCGTGAATGAATCGGTGACGAAAGCCTTGTTTATCAGGTCGGCTATGGCCTTGGAGCGGTTGTCGTAACCCTCCGCGCCGATAAAGGCGTCAAAGCGCCGGAGGAGTTCACCCTCCAGCGAAACGCCGAACCTGACGAGCTTATTGTTCATCCGTGTTACCTTTCAGAATATGGTAGCACTTTCTCGGTTTTGTGTAAAGCGGGAGCTGGATCTCTTCCGGGTGGATTAATACGCCGTATCATGAATGGGGGGGCAAGTAAGGCAGGCACCAGGCCGAATGCGACGGCCACACGGGAGCCCGGCCGGCCCGCCGCGGGATTCCGCGCCGCCGCCCGCTAAGCGGCCAGGATATGCCGCGCCAGGCTGGCCCAGTAAGCGGCGCCCAGCGGCAGCAAGTCGTCGTTGAAGTCGTAGCGCGGGTTGTGCAGCGCGCCGCCGTCCTTTACCGGGCCGGCGCCGGCGAACACATAGCAGCCTGGTTTCCTGCCCAACATGAAAGAGAAATCCTCCGACCCCATTACCAGCTGCGGCTTTATGACGTTTTCCGCGCCCACCAGTTCCTTAAGCACGGCGGCGCACACGCCCGCCTCGCGCTCCGAGTTGACCGTGGGCGGATAGGCGCGGGTGTAGCGCAATACGGCTTTGGCGCCGTAGGCGGCGGCTATGCCGTTGCAGATCTCGTTCATGCGGCGCTCCAGCGTATCCCGCACCGCCGGGCTGAAGGCCCGCGTGGTACCGCGCAGCAGCACCTTGTCGGGGATAACGCTGTAGGCGTCGCCGGCGTGGATCTGCGTTACGCTGACCACAGAGGGTTCTATGGGATCCACGCTGCGGCTGGGAATGGTCTGCAGCGCCTGCACCAGCGCCGCCGCGGCCACCACCGGGTCCACGCCGGTGTGGGGCATGGCGCCGTGGCAGCCGTGCCCGGCCAGCTCTATTTCGAACAGGTCGGAAGAAGCCATGACCGGCCCGGGACGCACGCCGAACTGCCCCAGCGGCATCCCCGGCCAGTTGTGCATGCCGTAAACAGAATCGCAGTTGAACTTTTCGAACAGCCCCTGCTCCACCATCTCCCGCCCGCCGCCCAGGCCTTCCTCGGCCGGCTGGAAAATAAAATGCACAGTTCCGTAGAAACCTTTATCGGAGGCCAGGTATTTGGCGGCGCCCAGCAGCATGGCCATGTGCCCGTCGTGGCCGCAGCCGTGCATCTTGCCGTCCGTTCGTGAACGGTGCGCGAAGTCATTGTTCTCTTTAAGCGGCAGGGCGTCCATGTCGGCCCGCAAACCTATGACCTGTTTCCCGGCGCCCGCCGTCAGTGTGCCCACCACGCCGGTACGCCCCAGGCCTTTGTGCACGCGCAGCCCGAAAGCCTCCAGCTTTTCCGCCACCAGGGCGGCGGTGCGCTGTTCTTCGAAGCCGGTCTCGGGGTGGGCGTGCAGGTCGCGGCGCCAGGCGGTCATTTCAGCGTGCAAAGCCTTCATTTCTTCCAGGATCGGCATAGGGCTCCTTGCTGGCGGGAAATCTCTCCCGTAATTCCTTTCCGCTATAACACTAAAAGTTTTAAGGGGAATCGGGACGTTTCCGGCGCAAGTCCGCGGCGGCCGCGGCGCCGGCGGCATCCTAGTCGGTCAGGATCGAAGGCTCGGCGAAGCGCTCGCGCATCTGGTTGACGCCGGCGATGGTATTGTCGAAGTTGTTCTCGCGGCCGTTGAAGAACTGGTAATTCTGCGTCACGTCCGCCTCGCCCTTCACGCGCTTGTCGGTATGCAGGTAGACCTCGGCGGAAACGTCGGCGGGGTTGACCAGCTGCACTATCACTTTCAGGAAGTCCTCGTACTTAAGGTTGCTCTTGGAGCTGCCGGCCGCCACTTTGGCCAGGCGCTCGGACTGGTCTTTCCAGTTGGAGGCTTCCTTCACCGCGGCGAGGTCGCGGATGACCTGCGTGGCGGTATAAGCCAGCGTGCGCACGATGTCCAGCGGGTTGGCGGCGTTCTCATAGCTGTCGAAAGAGCTTACGCCCAGCCGCCGCTGCATGGCCTTCCAGTCATAGTCCACCTTGCCCTCTTTGCTGATGGTGAACAGGTCCATGACGCGGTCGATGATGGCCGCCTCCGCCTCGCGCATCATGTTCATATAAGCCTTCATAATGGCCCTGGCGGGCGCGAAGATGATATCCTGCACGCCGCGCTCGTTGATTAGCAGCTTGAAGCCCATCACGGCGGCCTTATAGGTTTTAGAGGG
>Ga0116170_10000705_pt1 | contig 35017 bp, 28 predicted proteins | sample AD_JPNHW1_MetaG_FD_89797 | JGI IMG/M metagenome (GOLD analysis project Ga0116170, IMG submission 89797) | Active sludge microbial communities of municipal wastewater-treating anaerobic digesters from Japan - AD_JPNHW1_MetaG | ecosystem: Engineered > Bioreactor > Anaerobic > Digestate | place... | reverse complement strand
GCCATGGTTAATAATTTTAATTGACACGAGGACAAATGTATATATTGACTAATTAATTTCCCAACAGGAGTGAAAAATAACAGAATAATTTTCATATTTGGCCGTTCAAAGTTACAGTGTTTTCGTGAAGATTAACCCTACATTTGTAATCGTTTATTGGTAAAAGATGGGAGTTATAGTCAGGCAAAGTATAAAAGGGACAATTGTTAATTACTTTGGTGTAATTATTGGGTTTATTACAACCTTTTTTGTTCTGACTCGCTTTCTGACTACAGAAGAAATTGGGCTGACACGAGTTTTGGTTGATACATCAATGCTTTTGGCAGGGTTAGCCCAGTTAGGCACCAATGCCTCGGTGCTCCGTTTTTACCCCTACTTCAAAGACCAAGATAATAAGGATCATGGTTTTTTCTTTTGGTCGTTGGTTGTTCCTTTTGTTGGTTTTATTATTTATGGATTGGTTTATATTTTTTTGAATGTTCCTATCAGCAATCTGTATTCAGAGAAATCACCTTTGTTTGTCGATTACTATTATTTTGTGCTTCCGATGGGTTTCTTTATGCTGTATATGGCAGTTTTTGAAACCAATTCCATTGTATTATTGCGTATTGTAGTACCGAAATTTATCCGCGAAGTAGGTGTTAGGATATTGTCTTTGGCGGTTTACATGTTATATGCGTTTCACATTCTTAGTATTGATGGTTTTGTGATTTCTTTTTGTTTAGTGTATGGTGTTGCAGCATTTCTAAATATTGCTTATTTGTTTTCTTTGAAACGAGTTTCCTTACGACCTGATCTGAAATTTATTACAAAACCGATTCGGAAAGACTATTTTTTTTATACCCTTTTCTTGATTACAGCAGCACTTGGAAGTGCAATAATGCCTGGTATTAACACATTCTTTATCAGTGCAAAGATGGGACTGGCATTTACAGGGGTCTTCACTATTGCAACGCAGATAACGGCAATGATTGATATTCCTTACCGATCGTTGAATGCAATCGCACAACCACACATTTCCCAATCAGTAAAGAATAATGATATTGAAGAAGTTAATCGGATTTCAAAAAATGTGTCATTACATCAATTTTTATCGGGTTCATTTATCTATCTGGTTATTTGGATAAACATTGACCTTTTATTTAAACTTCTTCCCAACGGCGGAGATTATGTAGCTGGGAAACAAGTCGTTCTTATTCTAGGGCTAATGGGGGTTTTAAATTCTTCGGTAAATGTGGGGACAACGATTTTGACTTATTCAAAATATTATTATTATTCCTTAATATTTACTTTTATTGTTTCAGCCACAGCAATTTCTTTAAATATTTTCCTTATTCCGATATGGGGGATGAGCGGAGCGGCAACTGCCTCTCGTTTGGCTACCAGCTTAAATTACATGCTGATGTTGAGTTTGAATTGGATAAAGATGAAAACTTCGCCTTTTTCCATTGGTCAACTTAGAGTAGCATTGATAGTGGTTTCTCTGTTCTTTTTAAATTGGCTTTGGTCAGTTTCCATTTCTCCTTTTTTTCAGCAACTTCATATATCAGATATTATGCGCTCAGTTGTAGATTCATCACTGAGAACATTGATTCTGGTTTCTGCGGGGGTAATTGTTGTTTATTACTGGAACATCTCTCCCGAGGTGAATGGTTTGATCCGAAAATATGGAAAAAAACTCATTTTAAAGTAATACCCAGTCCTCCGGCATAATGTTCTGTTTTGTTTGATCTCTGTAGTAATATTTAGGAGCTATGACGATTTTTTTTTCGTGTAAATTCAGCCATGCTCCCCACCAGCTGAAAGTGCTGTTTGCAATAATGTTATGTTTGCACAGACTCATTAAACGCATGTCGTTGTAAGAACTTGAACCTTTGTTGATATCAACGAAATAGGAATCTTTGTGCGAAGAAAAATTTTCTTTAACCCAATCCATATCGTCAGAGAAGAAAAAGAAAACCGGGGAAACAACTTTTTCTTTAATAAGTTGAATGGCATTATAATACCAGTCTAATGAACAATTTGCAAAAATCGTTGAGTTTGTATCATTCAGGTAGTCACCCCGGCGAATATGAACACTAACAGCTTCGCAATTTTTTATCAATTTGGATATCCTGGAGCAATTGTCATCCATGGGATATTTGAATGTAAATTCTGAAAGAATTTTATTTTTATATTCTTTAAAGAAATTTTCATTAGTAAAATAGCCAAAAAATGTTGTTCCATCCTTGAGTTGGGAAATATCGCACTCAATATCAATGCAATAATTCAATGTTGAGAGAATTTTTCTGCCGGCATTGCTTTTTCTTAGTCTAGGCAATGCAAAGATGAGAATCTTGTTAAGGTTGATTCCCTTTTTTCTGATTGTAGCGCTGTGGTCGAATATGTCCAGTTCGTAAGGCCGGGACCATGATTTTTTACTGTGCTGATCAATGAAGGATGTATCCAAAACCAATTCGGTTCCCAGCTTTAAGGCAAGAGCTTTAGCCGCAGCGAATTGAAACATTTGGTTTCCTAAACCGCCATTGAGAATGACACAGATCATAAGCAATTATTTTTTCACCAGTTCAAAGATGCCACAACCATAATGAAGATTAAAAGAGTTGTTTATGTCATCATTTGAAAGGTCAACATCCGGGTGAAGATCTCCTGAATCATCAACATAAGAAAATGATTTAAGATGGTATTTTTCATCAAATAAGTTTAGAAGATAGGATATCGAGAAAACCCGGTGAGCATTGAATTCAATTCGTTGAATTTTTCCAATTGGGACCGAAAAGTAAAATGTTCCTCCGCTTTTCAGGTATTTATAAATATTATCGAGGGCAATTTTGTGACCGTTAATGTTTAATGGATCACCGTAACGTCCCAGTCCGAAATGTTCTATGGCATGGAGGGAACTAATAGAATCACAACTATTTTCCAGATCCGGATAATAGATCATGATATCTCTCTGCTCAAAATCAATATGATATGATTTGCTTTCTATCTTGCGAATATCGAAAACCTTGATTTTCCTGTAACTGGCAACATGGGCTACAAAACCGTCTATTCTGGATCCGATATCAATGTGATCGAGAGGGTTATTTTTGAAAATTTTTTGGGCGACCAACAGATCCTGATTGAAATAGGCGCCTTTCATTACTCCTGCATTATCATATCGGTCAAGCAACTGAGGCCTTATTTTAAAACGGAAATCGTTATTGTTTTCAGCTTTTAACATTTCCTTTATCTTGCGTTTGTCACGCAACCAGAAACCGAGACCTCTGACATTATTATAGAATTCAGTGGGATAAAAGCCACAGTACCTTAGGAAAATCTTTACTTTATTTGACATATAATTTCTTCTCCGATTGTCAATTATTAGTTTGAACAAAAATAGTGGAAAAAGTAATTACTGATCTATAGAATCTATTCAGAAACAATTTTGAGAAAGCGTTTATTTTTTTTCTTTCAAAATAGACAAAGTTTTTAGAAATATTCTAGGGGAGATCCATTTCCAACGAAAAATCATTAGGTATTGGTGTGTTCTTAACGAAGCTAAAATCCATCGGCTAAAAAGTAAAGATGTCAATGCATCCTGATCATAGCAATGGGTTTTATTGTTTGCAATCAAAATTATATTGAACCATTTTTTTAATCTTGGGAAATCAATTTCATCATTCGTAAATGTTGAAATATGAACTATATAATCATCATTGGTCGCTTCAATTCCCATTTGAAAGAGTTGTTTTGTAACTATTTCTTTAGTTAGTTTTTTTTGAATTGCATTTTGGGTCACCGAGATATTATTGTCATGCCATCTATATAAAAGAAGATAATCCGGAAGATTTGCTCCTTTACTCTTTTCGAGTAACCTAACCCAGAGTTCATAGTCCTCAATGTGCTGGAAGGATGAATCATATAAGTTATTGATAATCAAATTTCTTTCCATCATTATCAATGGGTGGATAAACGGATTTGAAAACAGCAACGATGCTTTGAGAACTTCCGGGTTGCAGATACGACCGACTAATCCAATTTTATTTCCGTCAGAATTTATTCGATAAGCAGATGCACCGCAAATTCCTATTTCTTTATGAGATTCAAGAAAAAGAACTTGTTTCTCAAATCGTTTGGGAAGAGAGATATCATCAGCATCCATTCTTGCAATATATTTCCCTTTTGAGAATGATATTCCTTTGTTAAGTGAATATATTAACCCTTTGTTTCCTTCATTGTTAAAGTATTGTATTCTTGTATCACTGTATCTTTTTATTATCTGTTCACTGTTATCCGTTGACCCATCGTTGATGATAATGAATTCAAAATCAGTAAAAGTTTGATTCAAGACACTTTCAATAGCTTCAGCAAGATATTTTTCACCGTTATAAACGGGCATTAAAACTGAAACGATCGGAGAGGATACCATATAAGTAAATTTATGATTTGAATTCAATTTTCTTAGAATGAACCATTCTTTTTTCTTCAGGTGGCAGTTTCATAAAATCCCCGTAATGTAGGCGCAAATAATTTTCATAGTTATTAGGTGCGGGGAAAGAAATTCCTTCAAAGTTGATGTGTTGGCATGGTAAAATATCTTTTTTTAAGCATTTGGAGAAAAGAGGAATTCCATAAGAATAGGAATATAAACCATTCGGAATTAACCTTGAGATACATTTCCCAATTGAAACGAATACATTCGCTAATGGCCAAATTATATATGCAATGATTACTTCAGACTGCTTCTTTATGGCAACACCTTTAATTCGGCGGAAAGAACGTCCATAAAAGAATTCTACCATTTTTTTAATTTGAATGGAGCCAAATTTTTCTATAGGGAAAATATCAATAAAAATTCCTTTTTCTTTGAATTGAGGCATGAAATCAGCATCTTCGAAGTAGGAATTTTTATCTCTGACTTTAGCAAATTTCAAACAATATTTATCCTCGGTACTCTCATCTTGCAAAACAAATTGTTCAGGAAGCTCTTCTTTTAAAATGTTACATAATCGCTTATAATCTTTTTTAAAAAGAGCAATATCAAGATCATCATCCCACGGAATAAAGCCACCGTGTCTTACAGCGCCCAATAGTGTGCCAAAATCGAGCCAATACTGAATATTGTGTTTTTTACAGATCTTGTCTACCTCGACTAATATTTCAAGCATTCTCAATTGGGCTTTTCTTAATGTGGTTCCTTCGCCGTTGTATTTCGAAAAATCTTCCATTTAACGAGGTTTTAATTAACAGACAATAATTCTCATAATGGCTTCATATTCAATGTTTAAATGAGTGGGTCTTTTTCCCCTTTGGCAACTTCCAAAAATAGCTTTTTGAAACCATTATTGGGAATAAAAATACAATCAGGATATTTATAAATCTAATTTTTATTATACTCCGCAATTACTTTTCAAGGTTTCATTTTTAAATTCATTATTACCCGTCTTGCTAATTGCTCATCAATTACACATGGATTGTTTGCAATTCTTTGGGCATTAATGTTTTTTGTTATTAGTTCTAAATCAAAATTTTCGGGTAATTTAAATGATAGTCCTAAAGACGTAATGTATTCTTTCATTATCTCCGTAGCACAAAACTCATTTCCAATCCTTAATAAGCCATAGAGTCTTTTCATTTTTTCGCGGTGTTTTTCAATTTTCAGCTTACTGTTTAGTTGCTCTTGTGATGAGCAAAAATTTAATTGCATAAAAAACGGAAAAGTTAACGCCACGGCATGTCCATGTGGATAACCATAAAAGGTTGTAAAAGGATATGAAAAAGCATGGGGTGCTGTGGTTTTTGTTATATTAATAGCATTTCCGGCAAAATGAGCTCCCTCACAAATCGCGTTTCGGGCTTCAATATGGTTACTGTATTTTACTACAAGTGGTAGATTGTCCCATAAAAGATTTATTGCCTTTTCTGCATAATAATCTGATTCTTCGGTAGCATTAACATTCCAAAATGCTTCTATTGCTTGAGACAAAGCATCAAATCCGGTGCATGCAGTAATATAAAGTGGTAGATTATAGGTAAATGTGGGATCGACTATTGCAATATCTGCTAAAATATCCGGATGTGCCACTGAATATTTAATTTTATCTTTATAAACAACGGCAAAATGAGTTGCCTCGCTTCCGGAACCAGCGGTTGTGGGTATAGTTATTAATGGTATTAGCTTTTGTGTTTGGGTGAAGAAAGAGCTTTTTATCTCTCCATGAAAAGAATTAAAGAAACGGATTAATTTTGCCATATCTAAAACGCTCCCTCCACCGATGGCAATTATGATACTAGATTTTAAGGACATCAGAATACCCAATCCCTTTTCAACGTCTTCAATTTTTGGGTTAATTGAAAAATCACTAAACTCCTCAATTTTAAAATCTAGTTCATTTATAATTGTATCAAATTTGGATTTTGCACCACATTGTTCATAAGAATCTTTACTCCTAATAAGGAAAATTGATTTTGCGTTATATTTTTTAAGGATTTCACGCAAATTGAAAAAAGAGTCAATCCCCAGAAAACTTTGTTGCATTACTTTACCCCTAAATATTTCATTAAAATCTCTTTATTCTGAATTGGAGTAGCACTAGGTCGCCCCAAATCGTTCCTATTTCCTTTCTTTACTTTAATTTCAAGTAAAATTGGTCCTTGTAAGGATGGAATAATCATTAAAATTTTCATTAACTCTTCTTGTGTAGAAACAGACCAACAATGTTCATAACCACAAGCTAATGCAATTTTCGGGATATTTATTTCAAAAGCAACAGTCGGTTGTCCACCCACGGAGTCATGAGCACCATTGTTAAAAACAATATGGATATAATTTCTGGGATGCCTTGAAGCAGTGACCGCAATAGAACCTAAATGCATTAAAAGTGCCCCATCACCATCATAACAGAACACTTTTTTATCTGGCTGTTGGAGTGCTATTCCAAAAGCAATTTGAGAAGCGTGTCCCATTGATCCGACTGTTAGAAAATCTTTTTCATGTCCCTGACCTTGCATTTCTCTAAACTCAAATAACTCTCTTGAAATCATCCCTGTAGTTGAGACTACAACATCGTTTTGTCCAAGTGAGGAAGTGACAATTTTGATAGCTTCTTCGCGAGATAGTTGTAAGTTTTGAGTTGAGGAATTCTGCATTTTATATTCGCAGAAAGTGTCTTTTTGAATAACAAAAGAAAAAGCCTCCTTTGTTTCATTGATATAATCTATTGCATGATGTAATTGCTCTTTGAATTCGTCCTCATTTTTAGACAAAATGGCATATTTTATACCAATCGTATCTAAAAGACTAAGAGTAATTTTCCCCTGTTTTTTATGTTGGGGTTCATCTTTAATGCCAGGCTCACCTCTCCAGCCAATCAACATTAAAACAGGAATATTGTATACTTCTTTATCTGTCAAAGAAGATAAGGGATTAATAGCATTTCCTTGACCAGAATTTTGCAAATAAACGACTGGGGTTTTCCCTGTAGCCAAATAATACCCAGCAGCAAGACTAACTGCGGCTCCTTCATTTGCGGTAATGATATTCTGTGTATCATTAAAATTATCTGCAATATAAGCACATAAGTTTTTTAGCAAAGAATCTGGAACTCCCGCATAAAAATCAATATTCTCATTTTGTAAAGATTCAACAAATAGTTTTGGTGAAATCATAATTCGATCTTTTATTTGTAACCTATAAACAAATTGCTTTACTAATGTGTGCCAGGAATCAATTCCAAAATTTCCTTAACAGGCATGCATAAATCATTTGCTTCATAAGAACGGCCAAAAGTCAATATAGATTTTGCAACTTTAAGCATTGCAGGATAGGCACTCCTCAGCATATGATTCGCATAAATAACAATTGAAACGCCCCATTCTGCCAATTCATCTTCAGTTATTTGGTTGTATGTTGTTGGTACAGCCACTATTGGAATACTAATATTAACTTTTCTTAAAGAAGCACAAAACTCTTTAATATCTTCTCCCGATTCTTCTTTGCTATGAATCATAATACCGTCAGCACCTGCTTCAATATAAGCTAAAGCCCTTTCCATAGCATCATCTAACCCTTTGCCAGCGATAAAGCTCTCAATACGAGCAATTATCATAAAGTCATTTGTTATTTGTGCATTTTTACCGGCTTTAATTTTATTGCAAAAACCTTCAATTGTATCTTGAATTTGTAGGGTTTCCGAACCAAACAAAGAATTTTTTTTCAACCCAATTTTATCCTCAATAATTACTGCTGAGACTCCTAATCTTTCAAGTGTGCGGACAGTAAATAAAAAATGTTCAATTTTCCCTCCGGTATCACCATCGAATATTACTGGTTTGGTTGTACATTCCAGTGCGTCATTCAAATCATGTAATCGAGTTGTCAAGTCAACAGCTTCAATATCTGGTTTCCCTTTGTTTGTTGAGTCAGTTAAAGAGCTTGACCACATACCATCAAACTCTTTTGTAAATCCATTTACAGTGACAGATGTATTTTCAATAATCAATCCGGTAAGACCACTATGAGATTCACAAATACGAACTATTTTTTTTGCTGCAATAAGCCTGCGAAGTCTTTTAAGCCTAATCTCGGGTGTTGTGCCAATTTCCTTAAGTTTCTCATTTAACAGAGAAGAAGAAATTCCTTGTGTATATGGAATATCTATTACTTTTCCTCCCCATTTGGTTAAAGTTTCAACAACTCTTTGGCGAGTTTGTTTTTGAATCCCTTCTTTCCAATCATCTCCATGAACCACAAAATCAGGCTTTATTTGTTCCAAATTAGGGGCATAATCCAATGTGGATTGGGGAATAACCTCACTAACACCTTTCAGGCTAAATACAATTTGAGAACGTTGTTCATAATTCAGATAGGGAAGTCGTTTATAACTAGCTATTGCTTCATCAGTTAAAACACCTACAATTACTTTTCCCAGCTTTTGGGCTTCATTTATAATATTTAAGTGTCCAGGATGTATGATATCCGCGCTCATCCCAACATAAACTGTTTTAGTCATATTTTTTTCCGTTAAAGTTAATGTTTTTAATGAATTCTAATATTTAGTAATCATGTTGGTAGTCAATGTTCTGTTGAAAATGAATACTATCTTGATAACATTCCTTTACTCACCCACCACCTAAACCTAATCAGCATAATGGCTACAGCAAATCTGAAAGTTAAAAAGTAATAAAACGCCAAAATAAAAGATGCGCCCCACTTCATTAATTCTGAAATAACACTGATGACAAATGATGTTCTTCCTTGAATAACTGCGTGTTGTCGTTGACTGGCGCCTGTCCCTATTGCTTGCTTTTTGACAAATGAGGAGTAGGTTCTTTCGATGGGAACCAAGTGATAGACCACCGTAGATGGCACATACCACATTTCTTCTCCTTTACTTTTGAAACGATAGAAAAGCTCCTTCTCTTCATTTCCCATGAGGTTTTTTCCTACTCGGCCCAACGAAGTGTTAAAACCTCCCAATGTATGAAAAATCTCCCGGCGAAAAGACATGTTAGAACCTCTAAAGTAATCGTTGCTAAATATTTGTTCTTTGTCTCCTTTATTAAAATAACCCAGAAGAGATGCTAAAAATGGATTATACCAGTTTGGTTTCTTATCCATATACTTTAAAAGGATTTTTCCACCAATAGCATTTACTTCAGGATGTTGACTGAAGAATGACAATGTTGTTTCAAAAAAGTCTGGGGCAATGATTGCATCATCGTCTAAAAATGTCACAATTGAACCAACCGATTCTTCAATACCTCTGTTTCGTCCATAAGAAAGACCTTGTTGCTTTTCGATGCAATAATTTATTTTGATTTCGGGATGTGAATGAATGAATTTATGGCAAATTTCTTCGGTATTGTCGGTGCAATTATTGTTAACAATTACAATTTCATATCTGTTTTTATCAATTGATTGTTCTAAAACAGAAGAGAACAAACCATCTAAAAATTGTGCCCGGTTATATGTTGATATGATGGCTGAAATTTCAATCATTATTCAATATTTTTCCTCCATGGCAGCAAAAATAGCATTTCACTTTTGACTTTTTGTGATTTTCATTTTTTAATATCATATTCTCGCTTCTTTTCCGTTACTTTTGTAGTATATTGAATTCGTATAACATGCAATTTTGTGATCTAAACCGACAGTACGAGACTTATAAAGCTGAAATCGACCAGGCTATTCAGTCGGTCATTGATTCTTCGGCGTTCATTAATGGAAAAGAGATTGAATTGCTCGAAAAAGAGCTGTCTGAGTATATCGACGTAAAACATTCGATCTGTTGCAGTTCGGGCACCGATGCGCTTATGCTGGCCTTGATGGCAGTTGGTATTCAACCGGGTGATGAGGTGATTTGTCCGGCTTACAGTTTTTTTGCATCGGCATCCATGATCAGCTTCCTGAAAGCAATACCCGTTTTTGTTGATGTTTCTCCGGTTGACTTCAATATAGATGTTCATAAAATAGAAGGGAAGATTACTCCACGAACCAAAGGAATTATTGCTGTTTCCCTTTTCGGGCAGTGTGCCGATTTTGCCTTCATCAACGATATTGCCCGACAAAGTGATTTGTGGGTCATTGAGGACGCCGCGCAATCATTTGGAGCGACCTATCATGGTTATAAATCGGGCGCACTTACCGAAATTGCTGTTACCAGCTTTTTCCCGGCAAAACCGCTGGGCTGCTATGGCGATGGTGGCGCTGTTTTTACCAATAACGATACACTTGCTTCACGGGTGAAGTTGCTCCGATCTCATGGTCAATCGGCAAGGTACTTTCACGATGTTGTGGGGATCAATGGCCGGATGGACACCTTGCAGGCTGCCATCTTGCGTGTAAAATTGAAACATCTGGATGCCGAAATTGTTACCCGACAACTGGCAGCCGCTTTGTATTCTGATTTATTGAAGGATGTGGTCATGTTGCCCGAAGTTGCACCTGTTAAAACCAGTGTCTGGGCACAGTATACCATTGGAGTTGAGAACCGTGATCAGTTGAGACAGAAATTGCTGGAAAAGGGAATACCTACAGCGGTCCATTATCCGCTGATTCTGCCGCGACAACAGGCTTTTGCCGATTTGCCTTCATACGATGAAGAATTTCAGGTGGCTCAGCTTTTTTCCGAAACGGTACTATCATTACCCATGCATGGAATGATTACCGTTGATGAAGTAAAATTTGTTACACAATCCATAATCGACCTGCTTCATGAATAAACCGAATCACTACTTTGCCCACGAAACTGCAGTAATCGATGAAGGAGCTTTCATTGGAAGCGGTTGTAAAATCTGGCATTTTTCTCACATTATGGGAGGTGCTAAAATTGGAAACAACTGCATTCTGGGTCAGAATGTTTTTGTGGGAGGGAAAGCCATTATCGGGAACAATGTGAAGATACAAAACAACGTCAGCATTTATGATGCGGTCGAAATTGGTGATGATGTTTTTTGTGGCCCAAGTTGTGTTTTTACCAATGTGATCAATCCCCGGGCAGCAGTTGACCGTAAAGGCCAATATCAGAAGACGATTGTTGAAAAAGGGGTAACTATTGGAGCAAATGCAACCATTGTGTGCGGCATTACACTTGGAGAATATTCATTCATCGGAGCGGGTGCCGTGGTGACAAAGGATGTGAAACCTTTTTCTCTGATGACCGGTGTTCCAGCCCGGCAAAACGGATGGGTAAGTCAATCAGGTGCTAAATTGGATGAAAACCTTATTTGTCCCGAAACCGGGAGAAAATACAAATTGGTAAATAATCAGCTAGAAATAGAATAGGATGAACCATAAAGAGGTTATATTACAGAAGATCAGCAGCAATAACTTTTCGATTGGAATTATTGGGTTGGGTTATGTCGGACTTCCTTTGGCTGTCGCTTTTGCCGGGAAGGGAATCCGGGTTACTGGATTTGACAATTCTATTGAGAAAGTCTCAAAAATCAATCGGGCTGAAAATTATATTCCTGACATTGAAGATGATCTGTTAGATAATGTCGTTCGTGAAGATTTTCTCCGGGCAACTTCCAATTTTTCGTTGTTAAAGGAATGTGATGCCATTATTATTTGCGTACCAACACCTCTCGATCAGTTCAGGAAGCCCGATACTTCTTATATTGAGTCTGCCTGTCAGGAAATAGGGCGAAATATGAAATCCGGCACCTTCATTTGCCTTGAAAGCACAACTTATCCCACAACGACCGAGAACCTGATGCTCCCAATTATTGAAAAAGAATCGGGTTTGAAGCAGGGTAACGATTTTTGGCTGGCTTTTTCGCCCGAAAGGGTCGATCCGGGAAATAAGAGATTTAACACCCAGAATACTCCCAAAGTTATCGGAGCACTTTCTTCCGATGGCTTAGAGATAGGAGAGGCGATATACAAGAAGGCAATCGAAAAAATCCATTTAGTCAGTTCCCCCAGAGTTGCTGAAATGGTAAAAATTCTTGAAAACACTTACCGTTTGATAAACATCAGCCTGATTAACGAAATGGCTCTCCTTTGTGGGAAGATGGATATCGATATTTGGGAAGTGATTGAAGCTGCAAAGACGAAACCGTTTGGATTTCAGGCTTTTTATCCGGGGCCCGGAATTGGAGGGCATTGTATTCCGCTCGATCCGTTCTATTTGGAACATATTGCGAAAAAGTACAATTTTGATTTAAGTATGATTCATACCGCCGGGCATATCGACATGATGATGCCCCACCGGATGACCATCAAAATAACTTCCGCTTTGAACCGACAGAAGAAATCATTGAATGGTAGCAAAATATTATTTCTCGGAGTGGCCTATAAACCCGATATTGATGATGCAAGGGAATCACCAGCCCTGAAAATTATTGATGAAGTGGTGGGGAAAGGAGCCAATGTATCTTATCACGATCCCTATATTCCCGGAATTATTACCTCGGGAGGGCATACTTTCAAGTCGGTCGGACTTACCGATTTTCAGATACAAAAGGCCGATTGCGTGGTTATTACTACCCATCATTCTGTTTTTGATCCTGAGTTTATCGAGAAGAATTCCCAATTGGTAGTCGATTTACGGAACTTTATCAAAGATCCGTCGGAAAAGGTTTATAAACTTTAAATTTCTTTTTGGAGTGATATGATCCAATCAGAATAAACTAATTTTACCTCAAATATTGAAGAAATGAAAAATTTTGCATTGATAGGAGCGGCTGGTTTTGTGGCAGAAAGGCATCTGAAGGCGATCAGGGATACCAATAATTCGTTGCTGGTTGCTTCCGATAAGTTTGATGTCATGGGTAGAATGGATAGCTATTTTCCTAATGCAGAGTTTTTTCCTGAATTTGATGATTTTGAGGTCTATGTTAAAGAACAGCAGAAATCTGCTTCTCCGATTGAATATTGTAGTATATGTTCTCCCAACTACTTACATTGTCAGCACATTGAGTTTGCTTTGGAGAATGGGATGAATGCGATTTGTGAAAAACCACTGGTTGTTTATCCCTCGGAAATTAAACGGTTGGAAAAAATTCAGAATGAGACCGGCTATAAAATACATACCATTTTACAACTTAGGCTTCATCCGGTGATCATTGCTTTAAAGGAAAAAGTTAAAACTTATCCAGAAGATAAAATTTTTGATATCAACCTTACTTATATTACCTCCCGGGGGAAATGGTATTTCAAAAGCTGGAAAGGCGATGTTACTAAGTCGGGTGGGGTTGCTGCCAATATTGGGATCCATTTTTTCGATATGCTGAACTGGATTTTTGGTCCCATCCAAACCAATGTGGTGAACATGTACGAACCACATAAAGCATCGGGTTTTCTTACCTTGGAACGGGCCAGGGTTAGGTGGTACCTGAGCCTCGATTATGACGACATACCGGAACAAGCCAGAAAGAAAGGTTCCCGGACCTATCGTTCAATTTCGGTTGAAGGAGAGGAATTGGAATTCAGCGAAGGTTTTACCAATCTGCATACTTCGGTCTACCGTGAGATTCTAACCAATGGAGGATTTGGCCTTGATGAGGCGAAAGAATGTATATACCTGACACATGAAATCCGTAATTCAGTGCCCATTGGCTTAAAAGGTGATTATCACCCTTTTTTGAAAAAGAAAGAATAAGCTATTCTGCTGGAATTAATTTATTCAGCTGGTTATAAAATTTATCACATTCTGTCAGCAGGTCGTGCGTAATCGATTTATAATGGGCTTTAACCAGTTTGGGATTGTCTTTCCCGTCAGGATGATTGACCCGGCTAATTAAATCCTTATATAAAGAAGAGATTCCGGCAATAATTTCAACTACTTCAGGTTTGTTGCTTTCATCGGTTATTTCGGATACTTGAAGTGCATCGAGCACAATATATTCACACAAGTAGCTGATATCCTTTTTGATGTCTCTTTTTGTAGCCATATCAATTTTTTGGGCTAAGGTATTAATTATTTTCCAGATTTTTTTTCCTCTTTTTTCGATTCATCCACGATCTTTTTGGGTTTGATTGGTTGGGATTTTATTTCCCAGTTTTCTTTTATTTCCCAGTTCGATTTTACGTTGATGACTTTAGGAAAATAGAAAACAGGCTCAGACTGAAGTTTCATCGTTAGGTTACCCGTATCCCATTTCCCATTCAGATTGATGTCGTTAAAAAATTTCAGGACATATTTATCCGGTTTCAAATAGTCAAATGTAATTGTTCGCTGAAGCGTGTCCGCATCAGCCGCACGAACAATCTCTTCTTTATCTCCTTTTTCCTGATATTTAATCAACTGTAGTTTCCCTTTTCCCGGGACACCCTTGAGCGACAAGATGATTGAACCATAAAAATCGGCTTTTTGTGTCGAAAATTTCGATTGGAACCCAGCGTTTGGAATTCCGCTCATGGTGCAAATGGCCGATGAATCAATCGAAAGCAGGTATTTTGTATTCTCCGCCAGAGTAACAGACAGCTGGTACTTCCTTTTTGATCCGGGAACAGACAGGAGGCCAAAGTCGATTTCTTTTTTGGTCGAATCATTTATGATCTCATAAAATCCGATCTTTTGTTTCTCCATATCCTTAAGGGGTGAAGGAGCTTCCAGGATAATTTTTTTATTTAAATCGAAGTTGGAGGAAACAAGGTTTGAAGAGAAGTTGAAATAGTTGCTGTTGACCGGTTTTAAGTCTTTCTTTTTATCTTTTAGGTTTATCTGCCTGTTGAAAAGCATTTTAATGGTGTCGGTTCTGGCTTTGAAGTTGCCAAGGGTGTCGGTCGCCAGATAGTTAACTCCCAAAAAAATTGTGTCGGTTTTTGCTAGTAAGGAGTCAACGATGAAAACAGAAACGGTATCGAGATTGGCGCTGTATTCTATTTCATTCCAGTTTTTTTCCCCGATGTGTTTTACCAGATCAACCCGAAAAGAATCAACGGATTCGTTGAATGCGATGAGACATTTGTCTTCGGTTTCTCTTTTGGAAGATACAATGTATTGATTGTATGTTTTTTCCTGAAAAAGGAGAATCGTTACATCTTTAGGAAAAAATTCCGTAAAGCCGGATACCGAGTCTTTGCCGTTCGTGGTATCGGTTTGGGCGATGTAACGAGCTGATGGGGTAATCATTGAATCGCAAAAAGCAATTGATTCAGTGGGTTGGGAATAGAATAAGTTTTTGTCAATATCGGTTAGTCCATAAAGCTTGTAATGATCAGGAGGAAGGTTGTCGAAGAGAAAAAAACCTTCGTCGTTTGAGCGGGCAATGAAATCGGGCTTTAGACTTTGAAAGACAGAGTCATTATCGAAAGTGTAGAGGGTAACCAAGGTGTTCGGAACCGGCAGATGGGTGAACGCATCGAGTACATAGCCTCCAATTTGAAGCGAATCGAGTTGATTGCCGGTTGAAAAGAGAATCCTTAGTCCTTTTAGAACATTCCCTTCAGTGTAATCCTTAATGCCATTTTGAAAATCGACCGAGTAGGTTCTATCCGGAATCAAATCTTCGGGGATCTTTACGATAACTGATTTGCCAGAAGTTTTGATTTCAGGTTTCTTGGCAAGTGGAGGTGAAATAATCAAACTGTTAGAAAGATCACTGGCAACCACATACTCGTTGAATGTGAGAACAATTTCTTTTCCGTCATACATTTTCTGACCGGAAGCAGGAATGCTCGTTATTACAACGGGAGGGATTGAATCTCGGGGACCTCCTGATGGGCCAACTCCTTGATTGGCACATGAATTAAACAGAAACAAAGATATCGAGACAGAAAAAGCAACAACGATCAACAGAATTTTGCTTTTTCTTGCTCCTTTATTCAAAACAGAGATGAATACTAGTAATTTACTAGAAAAAGTCATCATATTCAGGTTTTGTGCTTTCAGATCCGCCGTCGTTATTATCGCAATCAATATCTTCCATTCCGATAGGACGTTCAAACTGAAAATCCGATTTTATGTTCAAACTTTTATCGGCAAATACTTTTTTGAAGAAACGACCAAAGACAGGAAGTGCTGTGTTTGAGCCTTGCCCTCTTGATATATCCTCAAAATGGACACTTCGGTAGTTAGCGCCGGTCCAAACACCCGCAACCAATTCGGGCGTAAAACCGATAAACCAACCATCACTCTGATTCTGAGTCGTACCAGTTTTACCCGCAAATGGCGAGGTAAAGCCGCCATAATCCTTGTACGCATCGTAGGTCGTTGATAAGCGGATCCCGGTACCTTCTTTAACAACTCCCTGAAGCAGGTAGGTCATGAGATAGGCAGTTCTTTCGTCGATGGCATCCCGTTTTCTGGCCTGAAAAGTGGACAAAAGATTCCCGTTTTTGTCTTCAATGCGGGTTACGATGAGCGGTGTTGTGTAGATTCCTTTGTTGGCAAAAACGGAGTATGCAGCGACCATTTCGTACAAAGTAATTTCGGCTGTACCAAGAAACATGGATGGTACTGCCTGAATATCACTATAAACACCCATTTGGCGCATTACTGTTTTCATCGCTTCGGGGTTAAATTGTTTCATGATCCAGGCAGAGACCTGATTCACAGAGTTAGCGAGTCCCCAGCGGAGGCTAACCATTTGTCCATCGAAATCGGTTGGCGAAGAATTCTTTGCCGTCCAGGTAGAGCCATCGCCGAGAATGAACGTTTGTTCAATATTAGGAACTCTCTTACAGGGAGATATGCCGTTTTGCATTGCCAATGTATACAAAAATGGTTTGCAGGTTGAGCCCACCTGACGTTTGAATGAGGAGGAACGTACCATGTCGATTTCGGTAAATCCGTAGGCTGAACCACCAACCCATGCTTTAACTTCTCCGGATCGGGGATCCATGGCCATAAAAGAGGTACTGAGTAGTTTAAGGTAATATTTGATTGAATCGAGAGGAGAGAGGAGCGTGTCCTTATATCCATTCCAGGTATATACGTTCAGTATTTGAATTTTATTAAAATCGTGGAGAATTTCACTGCTATTGTAACCTTGTTTTTTCAGGTTTCGATAACGTTCGCTCCGTTTCATTTCGCTGTTCAAAACATTCTGGACTTGTTCGTCGGTCAAGTCGTTTGAAAATGGAGAATTTTTGAAGGCCCTTACATGTTGATTCAATTGGGGTTGAAGCCTTCTAAGGTGCTTTTCTACTGCATCTTCGGCGTATTGCTGCATCTTGTAATTAATGGTCGTATAAATCTTCAACCCATCTTTGTAAAGGTCGTACGGTTCTCCATCGGGTTTCAGGTTCTTATTGCACCATCCATAAAGAGGATCGGTTTCCCAGGCAATCGAGTCTTCGGTATATTTTTGCCTCGAACGGGGATTGTTATCATAGTCTGAGCGGTCGGGCTTTTGTGCAATCATGGTACGTTCGAGGTATTTTCTGAAATATGGAGCGATTCCTTTTTTAAGTCCTTCAGGATTAAAATCAATATTTAATGGAAGAATTTTTGCTCGGTCGTATTGTTGCTTGGTGATGTATTTATTTTTCAGCATTTGACCCAGAACAACATTTCTTCGTTGTAGGGCCCGGTCTTTAAATCGAGTAGGATTGTACAGGAACGGATTCTTCAGCATTCCTACCAAAAGGGCTGCTTGCTCTATCGTAAGGGAATCGGGAGTGGTGTTAAAATAGGTTTTTGAAGCCACTTCGACACCAAAAGCACCATTAATGAACTCAAATTTATTGAGATACATGGTTATAATTTCTTCTTTGGTATAGCTTCTTTCAAGTTTTACCGCGATGACCCATTCCCTGAATTTTCGGAGAACTAACTTGATCCCTGAATTACTTTCACGAGGGAAAAGCAACTTTGCCAATTGCTGGGTAATGGTACTTCCCCCGCCTTCATTGGTGCGGGTAACAATTCCTTTAACCGCACGGCCAAAGCTTTTTAGATCGACACCAGAATGTTTGTAAAAGCGCTCGTCTTCAGTTGCAATCAATGCATGAACCAAATTGGGGCTGAGATCTTTGAAGTTCGCTAACGTTCGGTTTTCTTCTTTATAGTATTTCCCGAGGGTTTGATTGTCGACTGTAATTATTTGAGAGGCAACCAGGCTTTTGGGATTTTCAAGATCTTCGAAAGAAGGCATGTAACCAAGCACGCCATGATAGATTAGCCAGAAAAAAATGATGGTTAACATCACCAATGAACCTACTCCTATCCAAAGTATCCGTATAAATTTTTGTTTTGATTTATTTTCAGGTACCATCTTTGATAAAAATTTTGGCAAAGATAATTATTTATGAAGTGAAAGTTTTTATTCAAACAAGAAGTTCATTCCAAAAGTGAAATCCTTTTTTTCCGGCTTCAAATTTCAACCATATTATTATATTGTATGCTGAGAGATGTTTTTTTGGGATTAAATTGAAATGAGTTCAATGAAAATTTTGATCATAGCTTCCAATTTTCTTTAATTTGCACTTTATTTTGAAAAAGGTTTTTTAGTTATTACCAATTAGAAACGGATCTTGTTCACTATTCATCGATGAAATGGCATGATTCATTTGAGGAAAAACTGATTTATGGTAGAAAATTTAGTGATTGTCGAGTCTCCAGCAAAGGCTAAAACGATAGAGAAATTTTTGGGAAAGGAATTCTTGGTTAAGTCTAGCTTTGGCCATATAAGGGATCTCGATAAAAAAGGGTTTGGCGTGGATGTCGAAAACAACTTCAAACCCAATTATATTATCTCCGAAGACAAAAAATCAATAGTCAAAGAATTAAAGACATTAGCAAACGAGGCCAAGATGGTATGGCTCGCATCTGATGAGGACCGTGAAGGGGAGGCTATTGCCTGGCATTTGAAGGAAGTGCTGGAACTTGATCCTGAAAAATCGAAACGAATTGTTTTTCATGAAATTACTAAGGAAGCTATATTGGGAGCCATTCAAACTCCCCGCTCCCTTGATATAAACCTGGTTGATGCACAGCAGGCCAGGCGAGTGCTCGATCGTTTGGTTGGGTTTGAAGTTTCTCCGGTTTTGTGGAAAAAAGTGAAGCCTCAGCTCTCTGCTGGAAGGGTTCAATCGGTTGCCGTTCGGTTGATTGTAGACCGCGAAAGGGAGATCACCGCTTTTAAAGCGGTTTCTTCGTTTAGGGTAAATGCGATTTTTCTTGTCACAGATGCAGCCGGTAAAACCACCGAATTAAAGGCTGAACTTTCCAAACGTTTTGATACAAAAGAAGAAGCATTTGCATTCCTTGAAAAATGTAAAGATGCGACATTCACCGTTGATGATGTTGTAAAGAAACCTTCAAAAAGAGCTCCGGCTCCACCATTTACAACTTCAACATTGCAACAGGAAGCTAGTCGCAAGCTTGGTTTTTCGGTTTCCCAAACCATGTCGGTTGCTCAGCGCTTATACGAAGCCGGAAAAATAACCTATATGCGTACCGACTCCGTCAACCTGTCGAGCCTGGCATTAAATACTTCAAAAGCAAAAATTGAAGAGCTTTTTGGGGAGAAATATTCAAAAACCCGACAATATAAAACGACATCCAAAGGAGCACAGGAAGCTCACGAAGCGATTCGGCCAACCTATATTGATAAAGAAACAATTACTGGAACCAAGCAGGAACAAAAGCTCTATGAGTTAATCTGGAAAAGAACAGTAGCTTCGCAAATGAGCGATGCTCAGCTAGAGAAAACCACCATTACGATTGATATATCCACTGTCTCTGAAAAATTTATTGCTTCAGGAGAAGTGATTGTTTTTGATGGCTTTTTGAAAGTTTACTTTGAATCGTCTGATGATGAGGATGATAAGCAGAATGGTGATGTTTTGTTGCCTCCAATAAACGTGAAGGATGTTCTTGAACGCGGAGTCATAACAGCAGCACAACGGTTTACTCAAAAACCGGCTCGTTATACCGAAGCAACATTGGTAAAAAAACTTGAAGAACAGGGAATAGGGAGACCTTCGACCTATGCACCTATTATTACGACCATACAAAATCGGGGCTATGTTGTGAAAGACGACCGTCCTGGTAATGAACGGGAATTTGTTACGTTGACCCTTAAGTCGGGAAATATTAAAGAACAGGTTAAAACGGAGACTTATGGGTATGAAAAATCGAAGCTTTTCCCAACCGATATTGGAATGGTGGTCAATGATTTCCTGATGAGAAATTTTGATCAGATCATGGATTACAACTTTACGGCTAAAGTTGAGGCTCAATTTGACGAAATTGCTGAAGGTAAAAATCAGTGGGGCAACATGATAGGTGGATTTTATAAGCCTTTTCACTCTCTGGTTGAAGAATCGTTGCTGGTTTCAGAAAAGGCCAATGGAGAAAAAATTCTGGGCAATGATCCCGATTCAGGCAAACAGGTTTCCGTTAAGATCGGTCGGTTTGGTCCGTTGGTACAACTGGGTGAGACGAACGATGGAGAAAGTGGTGAAAAGCCAAAGTTTGCCAGTCTCCAGCCAGGACAACGAATTGAAACTATCACACTGGATCAAGCTCTTGAATTGTTCAAATTGCCCCGAAAGATCGGAATGTTTGAAGACAAAGAGATTTCCGTTGCGATTGGTCGGTTTGGACCCTATTTGCGCCATGATAATAAATTCATCTCGCTGGAGAAAACGGATGATCCTTTTACCGTAGATTTTGAAAGAGCTGTAGAACTCATCTTGAAAAAGAGAGATAAGGACGAAAAGGCCATTATTAAAACTTTCGAGCAAGACCCTGACCTAAAAATTATGAATGGCCGCTGGGGCGCTTATATTGCATACAAGAAGAATAATTATAAAATCCCCAAAGGGACAGCTGAGAATGAAATTACCTATGACGATTGTCTGAAAGTGATTGATCAAGCGGATAAAACAGTCAAAACCAAGAAAAAGAAGAAATAATTCAGGGGGTAATGGTAAGATCATTTTGGATAAATTGCAAATGGTAAAGGACAAACTCGACGAAATTCTCGGTTATTTTGATCCGGTTCAACTAACTGATTTTACTGATTCATCCTATTTGAATGATAGCGGATCGATTGGTTCTGGAATTTTGTGTAATAGCAGTGTAAAGCCTATTGCCCAAACCGAAAAATTTGAAATAGCCCTTGTGTTTGTCGATCCTGAATTGAATGAAATATCTCCATCAAAGAACCCGATACGGGAGGAATTTTACAAGTTGAAAAAAGTTTCCTATGGCCTTCGGATTGCTGATTTGGGAAATTTGCGGACGGGGAAAAATCTGGATGAAGCACAGTTTATTTTGCAGGAAGTTTGTGCTCTTTTATTCCAATTAAAGATCAACGTGGTGGTGGTTGGAGGACCACAATTGCTTACAACTGCTATTTTTAAGGCAATCAAGGAATTTGAAAATGATATAAATCTGGTACACATCGATTCCCGGATCGATTTGAGCGTTTCAGATGAATTGTGCTCAGAAGATTCGTACCTTGACAAAATCATTGCGAACGAAAATTCTCATTTATATAATATTTCATGTATAGGACATCAGGCCTATTTTGTCGATCCAAAACAAATTAACCGGTTAAATGAACTCTATTTTGAACATTACCGGCTTGGAGCGACGAGAGAGAAACTCGAAAATATCGAGCCAATACTGCGCGATGCCGATTTGGTGAGCTTCGACATAGGCGCAATTAAAGCAGGAGATGCTCCTGCCCGCAAAAATAGTTCCCCTAATGGATTTTTTGCTGACGAAGCCTGTCAATTAACCAGGTATATTGGGATTAGTGACCGGAATAGAGTATTGGGGATTTTTGAGATGGATCATCATCTCGATGATAATAACCAAACTGCGAAGCTAATTGCTCAAATGGTTTGGTATTATTTGGATGGCTTTATCAACCGTAAGCATGAATATCCCCAAACCACATTAGAAGATTGTATAAAATATATTGTAGAAATAGACGAAATAGAAATTCCAATCGTTTTTTATAAAAGTAATAAGACTCAGCGTTGGTGGATTGAAGTAAATAACTTGCCAGAAAGTATGTGTCATCGGGAGAATGTAACTGTCGCTTGCACCGAAACCGATTATTTTAAGGCATGTAGCAATGAAATTCCGGATCGTTGGTGGATAAATTTTAAAAAATTAAGATAATCGTTGCTGTTTGAAGTAATTATTTATTCGAATATCTTATTTTTGTTTTACAACGCACCCTGCGCAAAGGGAAATAAGCTTTTATGAAAAATTATTTTTCTTTTTTTATTTTGTTTATATTGGTTAATTTAGCAGCTAAAGCTCAAGATGAACCTTTGTTCAGTAATTATATGTTTTTACGGACAATTACCAATCCGAGTTTTGTTGGAGCTGAGAATACAATAAATGCAACTTTTTGTAACCGGACCATGTTTGCAGGGATAGAAGGGAAGCCGGTTACATCGACGTTTGGGGTTGAAACCCCTGTTGACTTATTTGGAAAGAGAACAGGTTTTGGTATCGCGATGATGAATGATAAGATTGGCTATCAAAAGGTTGTGAAAGTTGATTTTTCATTTGCATACCACCAAAATCTGAAAAACGGAACGCTGGGTTTGGGTTTCTCGTTGGGATTCAATAATTATAGTATTGAGCCGGGTACCTGGAATGAGGATATCTCTGGAGATGACGATTCTCATACTTGGGCCACATCGGGCGACCCTTTAATCCCTGATAAGTTTTCGGGAGGGCTTGATTTAGGAATAGGCTTTGGTGCATATTACGAAACACCACTTTACTATATTGGATTATCCGGGTCGAATTTGAACCGGGCGAATATTTCAAGTACGAAGGAAACGACAACTGAAACTAATTATTTGTATTACGATGCTGTGTACAAATTATCAGGGGCATACAATATTGAAATGCGAGATCCGTTATTTGACTTGCGGCCTTCATTTGTTTTAAGAACCGATTTGGCCGCATATATGCTTGATATGAACGCAACGATGTTTTATAAAAAAAGATACTGGGCTGGTTTTGGGTTAAGGGTATCTCCTAAGAATATTGCATCGTTTACTTTGCTGGGAGGAACTGAACTTGTAAATGGATTGAATGTAGGGTATGCATTGGATGTGAATACGAGTTATATGATTTATGGAGGTGCCACATCGCACGAAATAATCATTACTTACTCCTTTAATATTGATACGAAAAGAGACATGAAATATAAGAGTGTCAGGTACTTATAAGATCTGAATTTAACTGATATGAAAAAATACAAATTGATTATCTCGCTGTTGATCATTGTTATGATCGCAAGTTGCACCCAATCGGGAGAAAGTGGTGAGCTTTACGGGACAGGGAAGAGGGGAAGCTGGTTTGAACCTGTTCCTTTCGGGATGACCTTCGTTAAGCGTGGTTCAATACGGGTTGGTCCCAGTGATGAGGATCCGACACGGACAATTGATCCTACGAAAACGATCTCCATCGACGCTTTCTGGATGGACGATACCGAAATAACCAACAATGAATATCGGGTATTTGTAAATTGGGTCAAAGATTCAATGGCTCTCGATTTATTAAATAGAGCCGATGGAACAGCACAATCGCCTTATGCTATTTATGATGCAAATGGGAACTTTGTAAGCTTGGATTACAAAGCAAAAATCGATTGGGCCGATACTACGGTGTTGGGCGAGTTGTTCCTGCCTGCAGAAGAACGTTTTTTTGGTAAACGAGAAATAGATTCCCGAAAACTATTTTTTGAATATCAGTGGATCGATTATCAGAAGGCTGCCCAAAGAGCCAATAGCTTCAACTATAAAACCGGAAAATATGATGGAGGGATTAAAGACCGTTCCGATTTTATTGTAAGGGAAAGAGAACACATTTATCCCGATACTTTATGCTGGATCAGGGATTTTACCTATTCCTATAACGAGCCGTGGACCAGTATGTATTTTTGGCATCCGGGCTTTGATTATTATCCGGTTGTTGGCGTGAATTGGAAGCAGGCAAATGCTTTCTGCCAGTGGCGATCAAAAATGCAGGATATGGTTTATGGTGCCAATGGACAAGCAACGGTTATGGCTTACCGGTTGCCTACGGAATATGAATGGGAGTATGCAGCTCGAGGAGGCCTGCAGAATTCAATGTATCCCTGGGGTGGATATTATTCACGCAATCAAATGGGAGCTTTCATGGCCAACTATAAACCCATGCGAGGTAATTATATTTTGGATGGTGGTTTAGCGACAATGAAAGTTGCTAGTTATCCTCCAAATGATTTTGGTTTATACGATATGGCGGGTAATGTTGCAGAATGGACGATTACAGCATGGGATGTTTTATCCACAACTATGGTTAGCCAAATTAATCCGAATTTTCAATATCGTGCCGAAGATTCTGATCCTCCCGCTATGAAACGAAAAGTGATCAGAGGTGGATCTTGGAAAGATGTAGGTTATTTTATTCAGACTTCGTCCCGTACCTATGAATATCAGGATTCTGCAACATCGTTTATTGGTTTCAGGTGTGTGCGTTCATCGTTTGGCAATGAATTTTAAATTATAAATGGTTCAAATTTTTTTGATATGAATATTGGTGATTTTTTGCATACTAGAAAGTGGAGAACAATTCAGAATTACACTTATAGTTTTGGTGCTTCAGTAGTGTTGATAGGTGCTTTGGCTAAGCTTGAACACTGGCCAGCTGCAAGTGGATTTCTTATGACCGGAATGGGGATGGAGGCACTGATTTTCTTTATTTCTGCTTTTGAACCTTTAATGGAGAGCCCCGATTGGAAGAAAGTATATCCTCAATTACGGGAACCCGATGATTTGGAAGAGAAGAAAATCTTATACGCTGAAACAGATAAAAAACATCCTAACTTTTTTGGTGGTGGTGGTTCAGGTTCTGGCTCGGGTACCGGAGAAGGCTTCAGCGGTGGTGGTGGTGGATCCACGACTATTTCAATCAAGGATTTGCCTGCCGAACAGATCAAAAAGTTAAATGAGAGTTTTGATAAACTTTCAAAAGCTGCTGAAGGAATATCTGATCTGTCAAAAGCTACTGTTGAAACAAATGGTTTTGTTAAAAACCTTCAAGAAGCGTCAAAGTCTCTTAATCAAGTTGTAGAGTCGAATAAAAATATGTCGGGCGCTATTGCCGAGAATGTTCAGGAAATCTCTAATACATTTAAAACTGCCGCCCAAAAGATCAGTTCATCAAGCGACAAAGCTTCTGAAGGAATTGTTCAATCTTCAGTCGATTTAACAGCCTCAATAAAAACTACTGGAGAAACAATCAAAGTTTCTGCTGAAAAGGCTTCTACCAATATATCTCAAACGGTAAACGAGTTTTCTGCTTCGGTAAAAACGACTGCAGATGGTATGAAAAATACCGGTGAAAAATTTTCTTCCGACATTAAAGAGTCGAGTAAGGTTTTTGGTGAGCAGCTGCAAAAATCTGCATCAGAGCTCAACGAATCTTATCATAAGGTTGCTGATAGTATCTCCGGAGGTTTTAAAGGGTTGGAAAAAAGTTCCGCAAAGTATGTTGAAACCATTGAAAAATTAAATAAGAGTATGGGCGCTTTGAATGCAGCTTATGAGTTGCATCTTAAAGGAGCAGCAAAAATTGATGATGTAATGAAAGAGTATTCAACCAGCGTAGGGGAAATTGGAAAATTGCTTCATTCATCGGTTGAGGAAACGCGTAAATTTAATGATAGCACCAAAGAAATAAGTGAAAATATCCAGGCTTTGAATAAAGTATACGGCAGGATGCTTGGCGCTATTAATATTAAAAAGTAACGAGGGGATAGATTATGGGAGCTAAGAATTGTCCGGAGACCCCGAGGCAGAAAATGATCAACATGATGTATCTGGTGCTTACTGCCATGCTAGCACTGAATGTGTCGGTTGAGACATTAAATGCTTTTAAAGTCATTGATGCAAGTATGGTTAAAAGCTTGGATGGTTATACCAAGAAAAATAGTTCCATCCTGGAGGATTTTGAATGGCAGGTCAATAATGGGCAAAATAAGCAATTGGCAAGTGTTTATATTGAGAAGGCAAAAACGGTTCATTCAATTAGTGAATCGATTATTTCAATCATTGTTGGGCTTAAACAAGATATGGCAATACAAGCAGGAGCTGAAAAATTGAATCCAGGCGAAGAATTACCCTCTGAGTATCCTCATATCGTTACAAAAGATAACGACACGCTCATTCTTAAACGGCAGGACGATTTAAATGTGTCTCCATTGATAATGGTTGAAAGAGGAAAAGGAGAGGAATTGAAAGCCAAGATCCTTGAATACAAAGAACAAATGATAGCGATTATCAAAAATGATTCGCTCTTGAAGAACCGGTTCGGAGATAGTTTTTATGAAAATATCGAAAAAACCTTGGATGTATCTGATCCCGTAACGAGAGATAAAGATACCAATTCTAAAACCTGGGTTCAGTTAAGTTTTGGAAGTTCTCCGGTAATTGCCTCTATCACCCTGCTGGATAAAATGCAAAGTGATGTATGCTTTACCGAAAGCTCTGTATTGACCGCTTTGTATTCCGCGTTGAGCGAAGAAAGTTCTTTTGAAGCAAAGGTGATCCCTAAATCGACTTATGTTATATCTGGTTCTCAAAACTTTGAGGCTGAAATTTTCTTGTCGGCTGTGACCAATGTACCTGAAGCGAATGTTTATGTTAATGGAAGTTCTACTCCCATACCTTTACAAGGAGGGAAAGCAATTTTTAAGGCATCATCATCAGAACCAGGAAAGCATCAGTACCGGGGTGAAATCCGGTACATGTACGAAGGGAACCCTGCAAGTGCTCCATTTTCCGGCGAATATGAAGTTGCTGCTCCTACGGCAACCATTTCTCCATCCAAAATGAACGTATTGTACCGGGGAATTGAAAACCCGTTAGAAATCTCTGTGCCTGGTGTCTCAAGCAGTCAGGTACGTGCAACAATTGATAATGGTTCAATTGCCCAAGGTCAAAATCAGTGGGTGGCAAAGCCTACAAGCCTTAATACCAATACCAAGGTAACGGTATATGCTAACCTGGATGGGAAAGAAGTTCTTATGGGAGTTAAGACATTCAGGGTGAAAGATGTACCTCCACCTCTTGCTACGCTGGGTGTTTTTACATCGGGCGCAAACATTCCCCGGGCTTATTTGAATCCGTTACAGGTCAAAAATTTAACGGCTACGTTAGAAGATTTTCTTTTCGACCTGGAGTTTGAGGTGACTAGTTTTGATGTTTCTGTTCCTACCGGAGGGGGGATGACCGCTACTGCATCCTCTTCGAGTGAACTTTTTACGGCAGCTCAAAAGACTCTGCTCACAGGTGTTAAGAAAGGTGATAAAATCATTTTTGAAAATATTAAGGCAAGGATCAAAGGGAATAGTACCGTTACCAATGTCTCATTGTCACCGACTATTTATACAGTAAACTAAAAATGCAAAATCCATCTGATATGAAAAGTATAGTTAAAACTTTGATGTTAGTTTTATTACCCGTTCTGGGTTTTTCTCAGCAGGGTGGTAGTGTGAGGTTCACCGATAAATTTGGGCCTTTTTACAGCACTTATCAACAGGAAAATGATTTTGCTAAACGAAAAGCAATAGCATATCCTTATGTTCGGGAAGCAGATGTGATGTGGTCGAAAGTTGCTTGGGAAATCATTGATCTCCGGGAAAAAATGAATTTGCCGCTTTATTATCCGCTTGATACAATACATGGCCGGAAAAGTTTGATCATGGCTGTTACAGAAGGGATTAAAAATGGTTCTCTGTTTGCATTTAAACCACAATTTAAAAACAATGCATTTGAATTTGACCAGAATAACATTATTATACCCGATTCGTTGGCCGCTTTGGATGAGAATGTTATGCAATATTCTGGGGGTACAATTGACCAACGTTGGTTACCCGACGAAATCACTCAAATTCTGGTAAAGGAAGTATGGTATTTCGACAGAAAATCCTCTCAGTTAAATTGTGAAATCATTGGTTTGTGTTTTATCCGTGAGTATGATAAGATAACTGGAGCCCCAACAGCTAGTGGATTTCCGATGGATAGGAGAATGAATTATTTGTTCTGGATTTATTATCCGGATGCCCGAGAGTACCTGGCTACTATTCCGGTTTATAATCCAACGAATGATACTGAATTGTATAGTTTCGATGATTTGTTTGTAAACAGGAAATTCAAGGCCAATTTTGTAAGAGAAGCCAACGTTTATAACGATCGGTTGATCACGGATTATCTTTCTGGCCGTGAAGCTCAACTTGAATCAGATCGGATCAAAAAAGAGATATTCGATTACGAACAGGATTTGTGGGAAAATTAATCTGTAATTCAAGATATTGAACCGATTGAAGCCTTATGGATTTCCATAAGGCTTTTACATTATAAGGCAATAGAACATTTTTTTCAACGTTATTTGAGAAACGATTTTTGAGTGCGTAACATTTTTCTGAAATATTTTTCCTTGTTGCTTATCTCTCTCTTGTTTTTGGTTAGCTGCAAATCTGATTTGGTTTACTATGACTTGAGAGGGAAGAAACGGCCGGTTTGGTTTGAGCCTGTTCCTTATGGAATGGTTTATATCAAACAAGGATCGTATCAAATGGGGGGAGGTGATCAGGTGCTCGATCAACGCATCCAGAATGCCCGGAATGTATCGGTAAATTCGTTCTGGATGGATGAAACCGAAATAACCAACAGTGAATATCGTCAATACGTGAAATGGGTGGCTGATTCGGTTGCTGTTTCTTTAACCTTTAAAGATGGAATTGATTATTATAAGGCTGTCGATAAAGATAAACAACTTATTGACCCTCCAATGATTGATCGTGCTAAGGCGGCTACCATCTGGACCGATGATAAAACGGAAGTGACTGAGGCACTCAAACCGTTATTTTATCAGGGTAAAGAGCGGTTTGAAGGGAAACGAGAATTGGATTACCGGCAAATATTTTATGAATATTATGTCATCGATTTGAAGCAGGCAGCTCTTTTATCGAATAGTTTTGATTATGAAACACAAAAATATTCAGGGTCGGTTGTCGACCACAAAACGGGTAAAACAAATCCAATTAAAGATCGTTCATCTTTCATTATTAAAAACAGAGTGCCGGTTTATCCCGATACGTTGGTTTGGGTACGCGATTTTACCTATTCGTACAACGAACCCTGGACCCTTAAATATTTTTACCATCCGGCATTTAATGAATATCCGGTTGTTGGGGTAACCTGGGAGCAGGCCAATGCATTTTGTCATTGGCGAACCATGTTTCGTGATCAATTTTTAGCAGCATCGCACATTCAATCCATTCATCCTTATCGATTGCCTACTGAAGCAGAATGGGAATATGCCGCCCGAGGTGGAAAAGTGAATAATAAATATCCGTGGGGAAGTTACTACACAAGTACCCATAAGGGTTGTTACCTGGCCAATTTCAAGCCTTTACGTGGAAATTATATTGCTGATAGTTATTATTCAGCGAAGACAATGAAAGTTGGCAGCTTTGACCCCAATGGCTATGGGCTGTATGACATGGCCGGTAATGTTTCCGAATGGACCAGTACCGCATATGATCCATCAGGACATCAGATGGTTAGTACTTTTAATCCCGAATTTCAATACGATGCTTCCGATGATGACCCGCCGGCATTGAAACGGAAAGTGGTTCGCGGAGGATCGTGGAAAGACGTTTCTTATTACCTGCAAGTTTCAACCCGTGATTATGAATATCAGGATTCGGCCCGTTGTTTTGTCGGGTTCCGTTGTATTATGAATGCGTTGGAGGATGAGAGAGAATAGCCCTTGCTGTTAGTCGTTCTTTTTATGCAGGTGCATACTTTGGCGATTTTATTTCTTTTTTCGACTTTTCTTTTCAACCGACCATCCAAATTTCCCAATTTTCTTTCCAAGTCGATAATAGCTTCCGTGGTTGTATACCAATGGGTTGGCATCGGATAGATTGAATTTTCCGGTATTTGGATCAAGGTATTTTTCCGAAACGCTGATGTTTACCACTTCTGCAAGAAACATGTCGTGAGAACCGAGCGGAATAATCTCTTTCACCTTGCATTCAATGTTTACTGGTGACTCACAAACAATAGGGGCATTCACTATTTTAGCTTTGCCCGGGGTTAAGCCGGTCTCTTTCCACTTGTTGTATTTGCTGCCAGAACGGCAACCACACCAATCAGTCGCTTGGGCTAACTCTTCTGTTGTCAGATTGATCACAAACTCTTTGTTACGGCGGATGATGTCGTACGAATATCTTTCCGGGCGAACAGAGATGTAACATTGCGGAGGGTCGCTGCAAGTGGTGCCCGTCCAGGCAATGGTAATCAGATTATACTCTTCAGGGGTAGATCCGCAACTGACCAGAACAGCAGGAAGCGGATAAACCATTGTGCCGGGTTTGAAATCGATTCGTTCCATTTTATTTATTTTTTTCAAAGATAAAACAGGCGTGCTTTTAATGAATCGATTTTAAAAAAAAGATCCATTTTGCAGAATTGGGTTTAAATAAATGTTTATTGTATTTTTGAGGAAATATCTGAATGATGAACTATTATATTCCGTTTGCAGACCGTTACGAGAAAATGACCTACAATAGGTGTGGTAAGTCGGGGTTGAAATTGCCTTCGGTTTCATTAGGCCTCTGGCATAACTTTGGCGATGTCGATCCTTTTGTCGTGGGAAGGGAAGTTGTAACATATGCTTTCGATCGGGGTATTACTCATTTCGATTTGGCCAATAATTATGGACCACCTCCTGGTTCTGCGGAAGAAAATTTTGGCAGAATATTAAAAAAGGATTTAATGCCTTACCGTGATGAGCTTATCATTTCGACCAAAGCAGGTTATTGGATGTGGGACGGTCCTTATGGCGAATGGGGTTCAAGGAAATATTTGGTTTCGAGCCTCGATCAAAGTTTAAAGCGAATGGGATTGGAGTATGTTGATATTTTTTATCATCACCGGCCCGACCCAGAAACTCCGCTTGAAGAGACTATGATGGCTCTCGATCATGTTGTCCGGCAGGGGAAAGCATTGTATGTCGGAATTTCGAACTACTCTGCCAGCGATACACTTAAGGCGGCAGCTATTTTGAAAGAGCTTGGCACACCCTGTTTGATCAATCAGGTAAAATATTCCATGTTTGTGAGGTGGGTTGAAGACGAATTGCTCGATACAGCCAGCCAGAATGGCGTGGGAGTGATTGCTTTTTCTCCATTGGCACAAGGGCTTCTTACCGATAAGTATTTGAAAGGAATTCCACCGGGATCGAGAGCGGCAAAATCGTGGGGCTTTTTGCAGCCCAATGAAGTTGAGCAAGCCATTGAAAAGGTGAGATTCTTAAATCAACTGGCGCTGAAAAGAGGGCAATCGCTGGCGCAGATGGCTCTGGCCTGGATTTTGAAGGACCAGCGGGTTACTTCGGTTTTGGTAGGTGCCAGTTCGGTTGCCCAATTGGCCGATAATTTGAATGCGATGGATAATCTTAATTTTGAGGAAAATGAACTGTATGAAATCGAAATGATTCTGCATCGTTAAAGTTTTTTTGTTTCTTGCGTGTGTGTTGGATTTGTTAAGAGAAAAATGAGGTTTATGAGAATTACAACTTTTTTATCAATGTTTTTTATTGTGTCGTTGGTTTTCTTTTCGGGATGCGAAAAGGATGACGACAGTGATTTTATTCCGGTTTATCTGGAAGATTTTACGGAATATGCGCCTGTTTCAAAATCATATCTTGCTTCAGATATCAAGAGCTATTTTAATGAAGCCGGATTGTCGGATTTGTCGACCAAAGCAAAATACGACATCAAAGTTTATAAGATTAAATATAAAACGGCTCTTGAAGGAGATTCTATTACCGCTTCGGGCCTTTTGGCCGTACCGGTTACAGACGATAATTCCCATGAATTTCCGATGTTAAGTTATCAGCACAGCACGATGACGACCAATGCGGAGGCGCCAACTTCCAATCCGTTGGGAACGGTCACTTCCATGGCGACATTTGTTGCTTCAACTGGTTTTATTGTCGTGATTCCCGATTATATTGGATTTGGGGCATCGTCCAATGTATTTCATCCGTACATGATCAAAAAGTATGCAGTAAATGCCGTTCTCGATATGATCAGGGCTTCAAAAGAATTTGTCAAAAAGGAAAAGCCCTGTAAATTCAGTAATAAATTGTTCCTTTCGGGTTATTCTCAGGGAGGCAGTGCAACGTTGGCTGCATTGAGTGCGATCGAGAATAACACTCAAAACAGTGATCTGAAAGTTACTGCTTCAGCTTGTGGTGCAGGTTTTTACAATTTGAATTTTTTCCGGAATTGGATGGTATCTCAGGTAAAGTACGATCAACCTTTTTTCTTCGCTTATTTACTCAAGTCATACAAGTTGTATGCGGGCTTAAATATTGAAGATACCCTTGTGTATAGCAGTAATTTTGAACCGATACTATCCGATATGTTCAATGGTTCCAGAACAGGCAACGAGATGAATGAAATGTTTGGAACGCGTCATGTGGGAGAGTTGTTTAATGATGAATTTGAAAAAGATTCTACCGATTTCAATGCTGACGAAAATTATGCCGGGTTGAGAGCGGCATTAGCCGACAACTCTGTAGCTGCTTGGAATGTAGCTTCAAATGTAACCCTTTATTATGGGAAGGAAGACATGACTGTACCCAACGAGCAATCGCTTAAGCTTTATTCAGAATTCAGGGTTGCAGGTGCAACGTCCAAAGTGAAAGTTGATGCTATTGATGGGCTGAACCATGAAACCGCAGAGATCCCAATTTTAGCCAAATCGGTTATTTGGTTTACCAAAAATTAGAGCAAAATGATAATGACCGGCAGGAGACTGCCGGTTTTTTTTAGTTTTTCCGGAGGGTTATCCCATTGATCATTCTTCCGGTAATTGCTCCATCCCGGCGGGCCGAAAAAAAATCAGATTTCAACGTGTAGGTACATAAGTTGGTTGTATCGATGTTGGTTCTATAAACACCCGATTGAAGTAAAAGCTGAACATTGGTCTGGATCAGATCGAAAAAAGCTTTTCCTTGCTGACTATTTTCCGAATCAAATATTGTTGTGAGATCGGTAGCAACAGCTTTTATCCTACTGATTACTTCGTTGCCCACTTCGTAGTTTTTTGCTCCGATACAGGGGCCTATCACGGCAAGAATATCCGGGGATTTACAGTTAAAAGTGGCACTCATCTTTTCAATGGTTTTGCCAACGATGTTTTGAGCGGTTCCTTTCCAACCCGAATGCACCGCGCCAATGACTTTCTTTTCCGGATCGAACAGAAGAATAGGCACACAATCGGCGGTCTTTATGGCAATAGTAACCGAAGGAAGATTGGTAATTAATGCATCGGTATCTTCAAAAACTGAAAAAATATTGGATTCATCTACGATTCCAATATGGTCACTGTGAGTTTGCTTTGGGATGATAAACGTTGAAGAATCAATATTCAGGGATTTTGCCAGCAAAGAAAGGTTCGCTTTCATATTATCTTCTTCACCGTGATGGGTCCCAAAATTTAGCGAATGAAAAGCCCCTTTGCTTATGCCACTGTTTCGGGTCGAAAAGAAGTGAATAATCTCTGAATGGCTGGCCAATTTTTCCGATTGGAAGAAGGTGATATCTTCCACTGTTTTTTTAATCATAACCATAAAGCTTACTTTTTTAATACTGATCTCTCAGTGTCTTGAGTTGTACCTGTTGGATAAGGCACTGAAAGTATGAATATTTTCCCGGATTCTTTTTCCCTGGATGTGGAAATATCAAACATTAAGAAATCAAAGAGTTTTTTTTGAAAAATTCATTCGTTGATGGGTGAATTACTATTTTTGCAGTTCAATGATTTAAAAAGAAATTGGAAAATGCTTACACTGAAATTTATCCAACAAAATCCCGATTTTGTAATCGAACGGTTAAAAGTAAAACATTTCGATGCCACAGATATTATCCGGCAGGTCAACGAGTTGAATGTTCAACGGAGAACTACTCAAACCAAGGTCGATGCGTTGAAATCGGAAATGAATAACCTGTCGAAAGAGATTGGTTTATTATATAAAGATCAGAAGATTGCAGAAGCTAATGCCGCAAAGGAACGAACTGCAGAGTTGAAAGATGAAATCAAAAATCTGGATCAATCATTTGCTGAAATCGATGAAAAACTCAATAACCTGGTCGTTTTATTGCCTAACATTCCCAATGAACTTGTGCCTGAAGGCCGTACTGCAGAAGACAATCTGGAAATCCGCAGGGGAGGAGTAATCCCATCTTTACCCGAAGATAAATTGCCTCATTGGGAACTGATCAAAAAGTACGATATCATTGATTTTGACTTGGGAATAAAACTTACCGGAGCTGGTTTCCCAGTGTACAAAGGCAAAGGCGCAAAAATTCAGCGTGCTTTGATTAATTTTTTCCTGAATGAGGGGGAAAATGCAGGTTTTAGGGAAATTCAGCCACCCATTATGGTAAACGAGGATTCTGGTTTTGGCACAGGCCAGCTTCCCGATAAAGAAGGGCAGATGTACCATGCAACAGCCGATAACCTGTATATGATCCCCACCGCTGAGGTTCCAGTAACCAATATATACCGTGATGTCATCCTCGACGAGTCGGAACT
>Ga0116170_10000703_pt1 | contig 35042 bp, 25 predicted proteins | sample AD_JPNHW1_MetaG_FD_89797 | JGI IMG/M metagenome (GOLD analysis project Ga0116170, IMG submission 89797) | Active sludge microbial communities of municipal wastewater-treating anaerobic digesters from Japan - AD_JPNHW1_MetaG | ecosystem: Engineered > Bioreactor > Anaerobic > Digestate | place... | reverse complement strand
AGGTGCTTTTGAATCTTTGAAAGGTTTATGGTCTTTGTAAGGTTTTTTATCTTTAAAGGGTGGTTTTCCATCTTTTGCTTTAGGATCGCCCGCCGGTTTTGAGTCATTTGCGGGTTTCGAGTCACCAGCCGGTTTAGGACTGTATGGTTTTCTGTCGTTACTGTATTTTCTGTCATCGCTGTGCTTTCTGTCTGAATGGAACTTCCTGTCCGATCCGCCTCTAAAATTTCTGTCACGATGACTTCTGTTCCCGCCGTATCCGTCTCTTCTGAAGCTTTCTTTATCGCGCTGAATAAGCTGTCTGAGAGCTTTTTCAGTGAATCCTATCTGGTCTGGACCGGTTGTCTCATCATCACCAAGAAGCATAGAAGCCAACGCAACTGCAAGCGATTTAATATCCATTTCCTTTTCAAGTTTTTCAACAAGTGCAAGTCCGTCTTTATCCGGAGTCGAGTCGGTAAGTTCTTTTGCAAGTCTGTTTATTTTCTCAGCTCTGATATCTTTCAAAGTGGGAATGACTTTAAGCTCGATCGTTGATCCGACACTTTTTTCGATGCGCTGAATTGTTCTGAATTCTGAAGGAGTTACAAGAGTTATAGCCATTCCTTTGTGTCCGGCTCTGCCAGTTCTTCCAACCCTGTGAATATACATTTTGGCATCAAAAGGCATGTGGTAGTTGAAAACATGTGTGACATCGGCAACATCGAGTCCGCGGGCGGCGACATCTGTTGCAACAAGAATATCGATAAGACCTTTTCTGAAACTTGTCATAACCTGATTTCTCTGAGCCTGCTCCATATCGCCGTGAAGTGCTTTCGCATTGTATCCTCTGGCACCGAAATATGTGCTGAGCTTGTCAACTTCAAGCTTCGTCCTGCAGAAAACTATAGCTTTTTCAGGGTCCTGGTCTTCCATAAGTCTGATCACAGCCATTTCCCTTTCGTGCTCTTCAATGACATAATATGACTGTCCGATATCAATATTTGTCGATTCGCCGGTCGTCATTGCTCTTACAAAAACAGGTTCGTGCAGTATTTTCTGTGCAAGTCTTCTGATAGGTTCAGGCATTGTCGCGGAAAAAAGCATCGTCTGTCTGTTGTCAGGCAGAAATGTGAATATTTCCATGATATCGTCAAGAAATCCCATGTCGAGCATTTCATCTGCTTCATCAAGAACTACTGTAAATGGTTCATTTATCTGGATCTTTCCGGATTTAAGCATGTCAAGAAGCCTTCCAGGAGTTGCTGCAAGAACCTGAACTCCCATCTTGAGCAGTTGAAGCTGTCTTGAATATGAATGCCCGCCTAGGATTGTGCCTGTTTTAATCCCTGCAAACTTTCCAAGTCTGAAAATTTCATCACTTATCTGAGCTGCAAGTTCTCTTGTCGGAGTGACAACAAGCAGTTCTATTCCCACATCCTTTTTCATGTTGTTCATTACGGGAAGTCCGAAAGCTGCGGTCTTGCCTGTTCCTGTGTGGGACTGGGCGATGACATCTTTTCCTTTAAGAATAAGAGGTATCACCTGTTCCTGAATGGGACTCGGTACTTTAAATCCAGCTTCGTTAATTCCTTCTAAAATCTCTTTTTTGAATCCAAATGATTCGAATGTGCATGGAACTGTGTTTTCTTTAGTTGTCATTGTATTTTCCTTCAAAGAATCAAAACGGCAAAAAATCCGCAAAAATAATAAACGGGACCAAAAAGTCCGATGTTGTAAGGTACTTACGGAACTCAATTTGTCAAAGGTTATTTTAAGGCTTCCTTTAAAACTTTACAATAAGCTTCAACTAAATAAAATGCTCATGGTTTGATTTATAGGAGAATAGGGTGCTTAAAAAAGTTTGTCAGATAGTTATTTCAGGATTGTTGTTATCAGTGCTTTATTCATGCGGCGGTCCGGCGAGTTATACGACTCCTATCGTCAATTCAAGCGATATTGTCCAGAGTGATTGTATTGATTTTGAAGGAACTGAGCTTCCAGCGGAGGGATTCGAGGCAAAAGTGTCAGGCAGTGATGTCATCGTGACTCATTCCAATATTCCGGCTCCAAAGAACACGGTCATGGGGATAATTGATGTCGACGGTATTTATACATATGACGGCAAGTTCAACTATTACTACCTTGAAGGAGGCGAAGAATTTATAACTCTCTCTGAAAAATTCAGATATTCATCATCGGAAACGACTTGTCTTTATTCTTTGAAGGTAAAAATAACCAATGTTTCCGGCGGTATATATGATCTGATGCTGTTTGATGATAAAGGAAGACTTTCATTCAGCAAAGAAGTCAGGGTGAGATGAGATCAGAAAAAATCGTAGTTCTGAAGTTCGGAGGATCATCATTAAAGGATGATTCGTGCCTTCAGCGCGTTATTTCAATAATAAGTGACAGAATATCATCAGGTTATAAAGTCGTAACGGTCGTTTCCGCAAGAGGAAAGACTACTGAATCCCTGCTTTCTGACGCAAAGAACTATGCGCCGGAAGGAAATCCCAGAGAATTTGACATGCTTCTTACAACTGGTGAAAGGGCGAGTGCGGCGCTTGTTGCAATGGCTTTATCATCAAAAGGTATTCCGTCAATATCTCTCACCGGATCACAGGCCGGGATCATAACGGACGATAATCACACCAACGCAAGAATAATCGAGATCAGACCTGACAGGGTGATTTCTGCATTGAAAGACGGACTTACTGTTATTGTGGGCGGTTTTCAGGGAGTAAGTTTTAAAAAAGAGGTTACGACACTTGGAAGAGGCGGAAGTGACACAACGGCGGTCGCTCTTGCCGCAGCGCTTGATGCTGAACTTTGTGAGATATTCAGTGATGTTGACGGTGTTTACAGTGCAGACCCTGCCAAAGTGCCTGATGCATACAAAATCGATAAGCTCAGTTATCAGGAAATGCAGGAACTTTCAGAGGCCGGGGCGCAGGTTCTTCATTCCCGTGCGATTGAATTTGCAAAAGAAAAAGGGATAGCGATTCATTGTAAAAGCACATTCGACCCCGAAAATCCCGGAACGGTCATTCACGGGTTTGAAAAGAGAGAAAAAATAAGAAAAGCCGGTGTGGCGTACGAAAAAAATGTAGTACTTATACATGCTTATGAAAATGATGCGAAAGGGCTTAGCACGATAAATGATGTGCTGTGTTTCTGCAGAGATAAAAATTCAGCTGTGAAGCAGATATCTTTTCATAAAGGATATAATGACAGTCTGGTCGGCAGTTTTATTCTGTCGCGGAAAGAAAACTATTCATGCGATGCGCTGTTAGCCGAACTGAGGTCCAGATTTGCTGAAAATATTGTCATTTCTGAGGATCTTTCAGCAGTTTCAATAGTAGGTGAGGGGATTACAGATAGATCTGATACACTTCTTGAATTTATCCGGTTGATGAGGGATAACAACATAGCTCTGTCCGGATTTCACACAAGTTCTTTCCGTATAAGTCTTCTTGTAAATACTGAAAATCTTGAAAAATCTTTGAATCTGCTTCATAAATACTGTGTAGATTAAATATTCGGAGCGTAAATAAAATTCGGGAGATTTTTAAATGAGTAAATTTTTTGTTGTTTTTATTCTGATCTTTTTTGCCGTTTCATGCGGTTCGACCACAAAAACAGTTGCAAAATCTGACAATGATGACGAAAGTGTCAATGATTCTGACGCTGTTGCATGCACTGACGGCAAAACAAAATGCACGGATAATTCAGTATTCAAATGTGACAGCTCTGAATGGGTTGAATGGGATAACTGCACTGCACAGGAAAAAGTTTGTGCCGTGAAAGAAGGTGTAGCGCAGTGTCTTGCCGATACAGGTGATACCGGAAATACCGGAAACACCGGAGATACCGGCAACACTGGCGATACCGGCAATACCGGAGATACAGGCGATACCGGAGATACCGGCAATACTGGAAATACCGGCAACACTGGAGATACAGGCAATACCGGAGATACTGGCAACACCGGAGATACTGGCAACACCGGAGATACTGGCAACACCGGAGATACTGGCAACACCGGAGATACTGGCAATACCGGAGATACTGGCAATACCGGAAACACTGGTGATACTGGTGGTTGTGTGCCATATGTTGATGAAAGGTGCAATGTTGACGGCAATGTTGAAACATGCAATGCATCAGGTGACGGCTGGGTTTTGACAAGTGTTTGTAATGACACTTGCGTTGACGGTGACTGTATCGTAAATCCAAGCTGTACTCCAAAAGAAAGAAGATGCATCAATAAAACTGCACAGAAATGTAATGATGACGGACTGGCATGGATAGTTACAGATGTCTGCAAATATGAATGCAATTCGGGAGAATGTATCGGTGACTGTGATACCGGTCAGAGAAGATGCAATGTCGACGGAAAGGCGGAAACTTGCGGAAATGACGGTCTGTGGGATGTTACAGGGAACTGCGGTCCGACCACTCCATGCATAGATGATACGGGATTGTGTGCTATAAATACTTTGAATCTTGTCGGCACCACAACTACTATGGGCGGTCTTTATTACTATTATGGTAATGTCTCTCTTACATCTCTTACAACAATAACGGTAGATCCGGCTGTCGGATATCTTGAAATACATGCCGGTGGAGACATAACAATTGATTCAACATCAGGCATTTATGCCGATGCAATAACCTGCGGTCCTTCAAATGGCACTTCATCAAACGGATACTCTTACGGCGGCGGCGGCGGCGGCGGACATAAAGATGCCGGTACTAATTCTTACTATTATTCCAGTGGGTCCAACTGGACTGTAAGCGGTGGATCTGCAGTTCCAAGTTTGAGCATACTTAAATACAAAACAGGTTCATGCGGTGGTTCTAATAAATATGGTACGGCAGGCGGCAAAGGGGGCGGAGCGATAGTGCTTTATGCCCGCAACATATTTATTGATGGAACTCTTTCAGCAAAAGGCGGTAACGGGGTAAGTGAATATTACGGCGGTTCAGGCGGCGGTTCAGGCGGTTCTATAACTCTTTACGGCGGTACTGTTGAAGTCAAGGCAAGTGCTGAACTCACTGTTGACGGCGGTGCGGGCAGTATAAGCAATTATACCTCAAGCTATAACGGCGGAGCAGGAAGCAAAGGTATGATCAAGATCCTGTCTGGACAGAAATCGGCCGGAATAGTTGACCCAAGCGCGAGTATAGGAACATATAATATTGTTACCGTGACCCCTCCTGAAAAGATATCATCAACAACCCACCCCGATCAGAACAAATGGTATAATGACGGATTCGGTTCATCATCCATCAGCTGGAACAGGCCGACATATCTCGAAGTTTCAGCATATTTCTATAAGATCAGTACTGCATCTGTATATGTTCCCAAAAGCGGAGACGGCATATACACCGAAAATAATACAGTCGTTCTTGATGCTGCAAGTTTTGCTGCCGGAACGAATTACTTTCATCTTACAACAAACGATTATGATGCTCAGACTGGATCAGTTTCCAATGCATTTGTAATAAATGTCAACGATGCACCTCCGGCAATAACTTCTTCATCTCATGCGAACCAGAGCACATTCTATGATACTGCAACAGTTGCACTTAACTGGACAGACCCGGGCGGAAAAGAAGGAAGTTTTCCGACTTACAGATACATATGGGACAGATATGCACAGACAACTCCGTCATCCACGACGGGGATAGAAACGGATAAGAAAGATCTTACAAAAACAGGTGTTCCTGACGGTATATGGTTTCTGCATGTTATAAGTATCGATACAATGGGTTATCCGACAAAAACTGCCAGACATTTCAAGGTCAATGTGGGGCTCCAGCCTGGGAAAGGCAATATAGCCGGAACAGTAAAGGCGAACGGAACTAACAATCCCATAAATGGGGCTACAGTAAAGGTCAATGACGGGATATGGAGTGCAACATCAGCAGCAAACGGAGCCTATTCTATCGGTGACAGCACGGTATATTCCAACACTACATATTCATGGCCGAAATGGGAAGTTTCAGCTGAAGCACCTGGTTTTAAAAAGACAACTATGACGGTTGATGTCTCGGACGGAGTGACGACACCTCTTAACTTTTTTCTTGAAGCAGAATAGTTCGATTTTTTCTGTAATAAAATTTTTCAAAACTGAAAAATCATAATCTTTCAATGTGAAAATAGTTCAATCAATTCAACACCATAACATCATTTCCTGATGAGGGAAAATTTCTTGACATTGGATTCAAAATAAAATAGTCTTGCCCCGAGAGTTTTTGGTGGATTAACAATTCTATTTTAGGTAAGGAGCTATGAAACACAGCAGATTATCCATTTTTACAATCGTAATTTTTATGTTTCTTTCTATCTCCCTTGCGGGTGACGATCTTTTCGATCTGGATGGCGGAAGCGGTGGAACACCTGCAGAAGGTACTCCGGCTGATGCTGCTGCCACCACAGGAGAACCGGCAAAAGCTGATGCGGCTCCGGCAGATGCTCCCAAGACAGCTAATCTTGAGATTGGTGAAGCTGCTGCAGACTCAAAGTCTGAAAAAGAGCTTAGAGATTTGAATATCGACAAGAAAAAACAGATCAAGGTTGTTCAGAAAAAGGATTTCAACAAGGATGGTCGTTTTGAAATGGGTGTCGATTTCGGTTTTATCAACGGAGACTGGGAAGATGTACTTGTTGTCGGAGCAAGAATGGCATATCACATAAATGAATACATTGCTGTTCAGGCCCGTTTCCTTTATGGCGCAGTATCATGGGAGAATGAAACTCTTAAACAGGCTGATGAAGCTGATGCGTATGTTGCAAAAAGCAATATGCTTATGGCTGCCGGTCTGGGTGTTTCTTTCACTCCTTTCTACGGAAAACTGAGTCTTTTCGGTGATATGATACCTAAGTATGATATCAATGTTTCCGCAGGCGGTTTTTACTATCAGACAAAATCGGAAGATAAGAACAAAAGCGTAAAGACATTGACAAATCATAATGGTGCTTTCCAGATCGGATTCGCTCCGAGAATATTCCTTGGAAAGAATGCAAGTCTCAGCCTTAACTGTGACTGGTTTATCATGAAAGATAAGCGTCCGAAACAGGAAGGTGGAACGGCTGCTTACCTTAAATCAGATTTCATGTTTACGATCAATGCAAGCATGTTCCTTCCCTTTGCTAAATAATGGGGTGGCTGATAATGAAAAAAATAATAGCTTTATCTATAGCGCTGTCGTTGCTGATCATTGCATCATGCGGAAATCAGCTTACGGTTCGCGAAAAAGAAATGAAAAAATATGAAAAGATAGATTCGTCATTTGTCGAAGGTATGCCTGAAGCGGTTGTTAAAGTTGTAAAAGCTTACAATGACGAAGATTATTTTACATCATCTGTCGGATTTTATGCAATCATGAAGAATAAGGAGTGGGACAGACTCCATGAAACAGCAAGGTATTACTATGCTGAATCACTTTTCAGAATGGGACTTTATCAGGCTTCGGAATATCAGCTTGCAGAAGTTCTTTTTGAAGGTCCGGAATCGCACTATTTTGTATCCAGTCTTTTGAAACTTCTTGCAGTTACATATAAAACTGAAGACGAAAGAGTTCTTTTTGCAGTTCTTTCCAATGTCAATTATTCGGCACTTCCCAAAAAGTTCGCCAACGAGTTGACATATTATCTCGGAAAGATCAGTTTCTATAACGGTCAGGACGATCAGGCAATTCAAATGTTCAGTCAGGTAAAGGATTACAGTTCCTTCTACCCGAAAGCTAAATACTTCCTCGGCGTTATTCAGGTAAGGCAGCAGATGTATGCAGAGGCGATGAAAAGTTTTACAGAGCTTAAAGAGATGCCTGATGACAAATACATCGGCGACGATATAAAAAAACTTAAAGGAATGGCTGAACTTGCACTCGGTGAATTGTATTATGCCGCAGCATGGAAAGCACAGAACAAGCTTGCTATGTTCAATGTCGCATTGAATTATTTTTCAAATGTCGGCAGAGACAATAAACAGTGGTTTGATTCTCTTTTTGCAAGAACCTGGGCATCACTTATGATCGGAAGATTCGATGCAACTCTCGGTACTGTTGTTACTCTCAGATCTCCTTTCTTCACCGATATTTATTTCCCCGAAGTAAATATTGTTGAAGCTGTAACATATTACAATCTGTGCCAGTATGATGAAGTTAATAGAGTTATTGATTATTTCTTCGGAGTATATCCGAATTATGCACAGAAAATGACTTCATGGCTTGAAAGCGTTTCCACTAAGACAGGACTTGATGTTTATAAGGAACTTCTCAAAATGTATAAAGATGCCCAGGAAGGCAAAGTTACTGCACTTCCTGAAGCTGTTTTGAAGAACATCCTTACTGAGCCGCTTTTCCAGAGAAAATACGGACATATTAAAGAGATTGAAAACGAGCTTAATATAGTTGAAGCTTCACCTGATGCGTTCAAAAAGAGCGTCATTGCACTGGATGTTTCAAAAAAGATGATGTATCAGCTTACAACACTCAGAAACGAAGCAGGTATATGGCTTGTTCAGAGAGTCCAGAATCTCAATGGAGAGCTTGCTCAGTTGATCGCTGATATGAGAGCTATCCGTTTCGAGATGACCGACAGTATGAAATCGGCTCTTGAAAAAGAAGAGTTGTATGGAAAAAATCTTAAAGAGGATGCTACTCAGAAAAAGAAATCAGAAATGAATCCTTCAGTTCCGGATGGTTATTACTACTATCCTTTTGATGGCGAATACTGGGAAGACGAGCTTGGTTTCTATTTCTTCTATGTTGAAAACGCTTGTAAGGAATAATGATGGTATTGATAATTTTAGAAAATAGGGGTTCCGGAAAATGTTAAGCAATAAATTATTACGCACTCTTCTTGTGGTTGTGCTTGTACTTTCTTTCAGCAGTACTATTTTTGCTCAGAGGAAGAAAAGAGACACAGAGACAACCGGTCCTAAAAAGACACAGATCGCGTCAATTGAAGTGAAGACTGACAGTAAATCAATGGAAAAGAGGGATGAGGCCATTAAACAGCTCAATGAGCTTATTAAGGATTATCCTGAAGGTCCGAGGAAAGCTGAAGTTTATAGAAGAATGGCTGAGCTTTACTGGGAAAAAGCCAGAGGCATCAAGGCCGTTATAATGAGTGAGTACAATAAAAAGACAGACAAGTATTACGAGATGAACGATCCCAACGCTCCAATGCCGGAGCTTGACCTTAAGGCTTCATGGGAGTGGAATAACAAGGCGATTGATATATGTGATTACATAATCAAGAAATATCCTGATTTCCAGAATATTGATGAAGTTTACTTTTTCATGGCATCCAACCTTATGGAAGTCGGACAGCCTTTGAGAGCTGTAAGATATTACACCCTTGTTGTTGAAAAATATACCAACTCAAAGTTTGCCGCTGACGCATTCTTTGAAATGGGTGAATATTTCTTCAACAATAATAATGTTTTCAAGGCTATTCCTAATTATAAGGCGATTCTTGACAAATATCCTACAAACAAGTTTTACGGTTTTGCGCTTTATAAATACGCATGGTGCCTTTACAATGTCGGCGAATATGAACAGTCAGTAAAGATGTTCCAGCAGGTTGTTGAGGCAGCGAATAAGATCAATGATGTCGATTTGAAAGAAAATGCTCTTAACGACATGGTTGCTCCATATGCAGAGTCCGGTACCGTTGATGATGCTGAAAGATATTTTAAAACTATTGTAAAAGAACAGAAATATTTCATTGCAGTTCTTAAAAGACTTGCAGATATCTATTTTGATCAGGATAGAAGCGTTGAAGCAATAAAGATATACAAAAAATTGCAGGCAGAAGCTCCAGAAAGACCGGAAGGTCCTACTTGGCAGAAGCAGATAGTTGAGTGTTATAAAAAACTCAATGATAAGGAAATGGTAAGAAAAGAGATCATTAATATTGTTAAAAACTATGCTGATGCTGGTGCTGTATGGGTAAAAGCTAATGCAAAAGACGAAACAACACTTGAAAGTGCTCGTCAGACTGCTGAGGCCGCTTTGAGAATTCTTACAGTTGACTATCACAACGAAGCAAGAAAGACAAAGGCTGATGAAACATGGAAGATTGTCGGTGAACTTTATCCGACCTATCTGAAATATTTCCCGAAATCTGAAGCTTCATACGACATGCGTTTCAACTTTGCTGAATTCCTTTATGATCATAAAAAATACCCTGAAGCTGGTGATCAGTATCAGATGGTTGCGGAAATGAATCCGAAAGGTCATCATTTTGAAGACGCTTCCTATGGTGCGGTAAGCTGCTTCGGGGCACTTCTTGAATCAGACCAGAAAAAAGCGAAAGAAGAAGCGAAGAACAGGGTTGCAAAGTCAAAAAATGACGGCTCAGGCGAAATTCAGGCAAATATGGTTAAAGCTGCCGATGACAAAGATGCAGGAAAAAAAGATGTTGTTTCGGATGAATTTAAACCGAAACCCATTCCTGAACTTCATCAGAAATATATTAATGCCTGCGACACTTATATTAAAAATATTCCGCAATCTAAATATCTTGTTGATATCATTTATCAGCAGGCAATAACTTACTATGCCTTCAATCATTTTGATAAGGCTGTCCCTGTTTTTGAAATGATAGTCCAGAAATATCCCAGAAATAATCTGGCTATTTTCTCAGCTGACTTAATAATGGACTCTCTCAATATGTCTAAGGATTGGGAAGCAATAAACAATAAATCAAGAGAGTTCTTGAGAAATTCAGCACTTCTTTCCGGACAGAACAGATTGAAGGGTGATCTTGAAAAATTCAAAGAAATGGCGACATTCTATTCAGCTGATATTCCATTTAAAAATGGAAAAGGACTAGAATCTGCTGATAGATACATGGCTTTCGTTACAGAGTTTCCTAATTCGAAGTTTAATGATGTCGCACTTTACAATTCAATTGTATATTATCAGAAAGGCGGCGATCTCTATAAGTCAATCAGAGTTCAGGAGCAGTTCTTAAAAGAAACTGATGATATGTACAAAAAGTCAGCTCTTAGAGAAAAGGTTATGTTCGGACTTGCGAAGAACTATGAAGCGATCGCTTATTATGACAAAGCTGCTGAGCTTTATATCGAATTCATTGAAAAAGCTCCGGGAAGCAAGGATACCGGCGATGCTGTTTATAACGCAGCAATTCTTTTTGAAAGCATTGGTGAGACTGAAAAAGCAATTGATAATTACAGACTGTATGTTGACAAGTATGCTAAGACTGATAAAGAAAAAGCTCAGATAGCTCTTCAGTATGGTTATATTTGGATGAGAAAAGGAAAAACTTTCTATGACAAAGCTGAAAAAGGTTTTGATAAGTTTATTTCCGACCACACTGATATGAAAGGACTCACTGACTTTTTCTTTATTGATGAAAAGGGTGCAGCAAAAGCTATTTCATCTGAACCCAAGGTTAAAGTGGAAAAAGGTGATCCGAATACTGTTCTTGCTCTTTTCGGTGCAAAGATAAAAATGGAGAAAGAGAATGTAGACAAGAAAAATTATTATAAAAACATTGACTATGTTCTTCAGATCTTCAGAGGTGGTGAATTTAAGGAAAAGGAAGACCTTAATGAAGTGTCCCGTGATATTATTGCGGAAGCTCTTCTTGAAGAAGTTCTTCCTGAATACAACAATTACATGGCTCTCAAGTTCGACAATATTAAATTCGAAAAGAAGATGAAAGGTTATGAACTTCTTCAGATGGGTTTTGATGTTCAGGACGGCAAAGTGATACATCTGGGAGATGCTGATGTAAGTCAGCTTATGCCAAGTGAAGTTGCCAATATTAAAGCTGCTGCTAAAGTTAAAGATGAATTTAACAAAGAGTCGCAGGAAAAGATGACCAAAAAAATTGAACTGACAGTCAGTCTTTCTGATAAATATGCAAAAATTATCGAAACAGCTAGATCTGCCAGATTTACACCTGCGGCACTTTTCTACATTGGTAAAATCTATAAAGATCTTACTGATCAGATGTTCAATGCTCCTCTTGCTCCTTGGCTTAGTGATGCTCAGATAGCTGAATATAAGAACTATCTTGATGAAAAGGCTTTTGGTGCACAGAAAAATGCAGTTGCTTTTTTTGAAGGTGCCATGAAAAAAGGATATGAGACATCTGTTTACAACGAATGGGTTGCAAAAGCTAAACACGAACTCAGATTCTTTCAGGAAGTTACTGGCGGAAAATATTATGATGAGAATGAAATAATTCCGCTTCCTGAAATGATAGAAACTTCTTCGCTTATCGGAAAGATTGATATTGATTTCAAGTTCCCGAAAATTTCTGATGAGGAAAGAAAGAGTTTGAAAGAAATGTTGAATAAGCCCAGAGCAGTTACAGTCCCAGTTCAGAATAATACCCCGGCTGTAGCGCCTGCTGCTCCGGAAGCTAAGGCTGAAAACTCTGGTGAAGCAGCTAATTCAACAGAAACCGCGAATGAGAAACAGGGAGAATAATTATGAAAAGGTTTACAATACTAATATCTGTATGTATTTCTCTTATGTTTGTTTCCTGCGCTACGGCTCCGGAAAAGAAAGAAGAGGTCAAAAAAAGCGATAAAGTTGTTCTGATTAAAGAAGCTCCGAAAGAACCTGAAGACTGGGCTAAATACTACACACAACTTGGAATGGAAGCTTTGGAAGTAAAAGACGGTAAAGTCGATTTCGACAAAGCGGTCAGTTATTTTGAAATGGCTGTCGAATCTTTTCCTAAAGCTCCTATTGTTCATTATAACCTCGGACTGGTTTATCAGAGAAGGGGAGATGATCAGAATGCAGTTAAAAACTACAATAAAGCTCTTGAACTTGATCCGAAATATGCTATGCCGGTTATAAACAAAGCGGCAATTTATGCTAATAAACTCGAATATAACAGAGCCATTGATGTATGTGATAAATTTCTTGAAAAAGAAAATGATAAGGATAAAGGGGTGCTTTCAGCTGTTGCCGGTTTCCATCTTCTTAAAGGTGACTATGTAAATGCAATTCAATCAGTTAGAAAGATTCTTATTCAGGATCAGTCTGATGTCGATGCTCTTAAAAACCTCGGCATGATCTATTTCAGAAAAAAAGATATGGGTCTGGCCAACATGGTTACTACAAACTCCTATAATCTCAAAGCTGACGATTCAGGTATAGCAAACAACAGGGGTGTTCTTTATTCTTCACAGCAGGATGACTCTTTGGCAATGCTTTTTTTCGTTAAGGCGATTCAGAATGATACGAAGAATAAAAGTGCGAATTTCAATGTCGGTTCTATTGCAATGAAATATGGAGATGCTGAAACAGCTTACGAGAAATTTTCTATCGTACTTTCTCAGGATCCTGACAACATATTTGCAAGGATCGGTCTTGCTATTTCTTTGAGAGGTCTCGGCAGGTTTGAAGATGCGGAAAAAGAGTATTTGAATGTTCTGGCAAAAGATCCAAACAATGCACTTGCAACTTTCAATCTTGGCGTTCTTTATTATGACCATATGAATAAGAAAGTTGAGGCAAAGAGAAGTTTTAGAAAATTCATCTCACTTGAGACTGTTCCTGAAACTCATATTGTCAATCTTTACCTTAAAGATCAGGTCAACATAAGACCTGTTGAAAAAGTTGAAGGACAGTGATTGAAAATTTGATATATTTTAGTGTTTGTGTATAAAGTAACTTGCTTTGGATCTTTACAGGGAGGTCGATGCGATGAAAAAAGTTCTGATGCTGGCGGTTGTTTTGCTTGCTTTCGGATTTTCTTGGGCTCAAGATGCTCAGGAAACCGATGATCAGGGTAGAGTAGTAAAATACCGTGAAAAAACAGTAATCGATTTTGAAGATGTAATGCTTGAAGGACAGATAAAAAAACCTTCGGGTTCTTTCCTTATGGATAGGTCGAAGACAAAATTTAATTCCTTGATAAATTTGAAGAAAGATTTCAACAAGGAGCTTGTTAGATCTGTTGACCTTCTTAATTGAGAGTGTTGTTAATGTTTAACTTTTTAATATGAGGCCGGTGCTATGCCTGAACAAACAAAGTTGAGAAAAAGACTGCTGTATGATTTGTCTCCGATCCCGGAGGTCCCGGTAAATCAGGATTATGCCGGGCAGTTAGAGCCTGAAGTCAGAGTCGTTTATGATCAGAGAGTGCTTCTTGATCTTCAGAAGATTAAGAAAAGTTTTAAGGTCGGCTCTGAAACATCAGCTGATTGTGTAGTTGATGATGTTTATTTAAGTGATCCTGTCGTTGATTTTGCAACAGTTTCAGGAAATCAGTTTATTGTCAATTTAAAAGACACTTTTAAGGGTTCCATTTATAAGGGAACAGAAAAAACTGATATTCAGGCTTTTGTGAAATCAGGAAACACTAATGTCGAAGTAGATGACAAAACTCTTGTTGTTGTTGAATTAGGCAAGATTACCATTTGTGCAATGAAGTCTCCCAAAGAACCATATAAAAGAGGTGGCTTTTTGCGGCAGTTTGATGCTGCTTTTGCGCTTTTGATGTTTATCGTTTTCATTTTTGGTGCTTTTTTCTTTAACATGCTGATTGAAACTCCTCCGATAGAAGTTGATATTTTTGAGCTTGATAACCGTTTTGCAAAAATGATTGTAGAAAATCAGGATGAAGTGAAGGTTGAGGAGCTGGAAGAAGAAAAGAAAATAAAGCTTGAAAAACCGAAAGAAGGACTTGTTGAAGCCAGCCAGCAGAGAAAGTCACTTGGAGAAGAAGGCAGAGTCGGAGATAAGAAGAGCAGAGTTGCTAATGCACAGGGTTCTGCAAGAAAAGGTCTTGATGCTAAGGTTGCTCAGAGTTCAGGTATTATGGGTGCTCTTTCTTCGGGTGCTGCAAGTTTTGACAGAGTTTTCGGTGGTGGCGGACTTGGTGCAGGTATGGAGAAAACACTCGGTTCTGTTACAGGTCTTTCCGGTGTTGACCAGTTTGGTTCAGGTGGATTGGGTACAAGAGGGTTCGGTACCGGTGGCGGTGGAAATGCTCTTGGAATCGGAGGTCTTGGAACTAGAGGCCGTGGGGGCGGCGGTGGCGGCAAATATGGTATGGCTGCAGGTCAGATCGGCAGAAAAGGTCGTTCTGATATAAGTGCTGGTGGTGGTCAGGCTGTTATTATGGGTGCTCTTGATAAGTCGGTTATCGATGCTTATATCCAGAGAAACCTTGCTAAGATCAGATGGTGTTATGAAAAAGAACTTAATAAAGATCCTAAGCTCTTTGGAAGAATTGTTATCAACTTTATAATTTCCGGTACTGGTGCGGTCAGCAGTTCAAAAGTTAACAGAACGACCATGGGTAACCAGAATGTTGAAAGTTGTGTTGCAGATCAGATAAAGAAGATAAGATTTCCAGCCCCCAAAGGTGGCGGTATTGTTATTGTTAACTATCCGTTCGTATTTAAGCACTCAGAAGGCTAAATGGAGAGAAAAATGAGAAAACTGTTCGTAATTGCGATACTTTTGTTTAGTTTTTCCCTTTTTGCCGAAGCAGAAGCTGAGAGCGGAGATGTTTCAGGAAATGACCTGAATCCAATATTAAGGGGTTTTAATTTTCAGCTTTCCGGCGGTATACTTGCCTATGTCGGAGATGCTGGTGGTGACAATGCGGGAAGTCCGATCGGATCAGCAGTAAAATTCAATATCGGCTATGATATAGATATAAAATCTGCTGTTAATGTCGGTATTGCTTTTTCTTTAGGTATGTTGCAGTATAATACAAATCCTAAAGATATTTCTGACTATACAGCTTCTCCATGGTTTGAAGATTATAATCCTTTAACTGTCGGTCTTGAAGTCAATATTGACTGGATGATTACAAAAAGGTGGGAACTTGGACTTCTTATCAACTTTGATTATTATGCTCTTGCAAAGACATATAAATCAGGAAGCCAGACAGACACAAATTCAGGAAATATTGCTATCGGTGGCGGATTGGATTTTGAATATTATACCGTATCAAGACATTTCTCACTTGGAATGTCAGCAGAATTTAACTATGTTGTTGATTTTGACGGTATGAACATTATTGTTACTCCATTCATGAAATATACATTCTAAAATTAAGCAGCTTTCAGGGAAAATCGACTTAGTTTCAAATAATTAAAATAATCAATTTTATTTTATTGATTTGGCAAATTTTTTGAAAAAAACAGCAGAAATGTTGTCATGTTTCAATATTGACCAGATTTTTCATATATAAAATTGCATTTTCCAGTGCCATTACATATATTATTTATGAATTTTTACGGAGTAAAAAAATGAGAGTCGGTGTTTTTATTCCATTTTGTATATTAGTACTTTTTTTCCCTGTTTTTGCAACTGAAGCTGATTCTGATAATACAGCTGTTAAAAGTGAAAGTACTTCTGGTACAGCTCCATCAGAAAATCCTGAAAAAATTAAGGTCAATGATGGTGCAGATGTTAAAAAAACGGATAGTAATGAAAGTGATAATATCGATAATGAACAGGATTATAATCTTAAGCTCAGAAACCTTGAAGAAAAGATAAATTCTTTAAAAGATAAGATATTTCGTTCAAAGCAGAGATTATCAATATTACAGGAAACTGTTTTAAGCGGTTCTATTGCCGGTGCAAGACTTACAATAGTTCATAAGAATGAAGTCGGGAAAGCTTTCAAACTGGTTTCAGTTATTTATTATCTTGATGAGGCACCTGTATTTAAAAAACTTGAAGAGTCACCGGAGCTTGAGAAAGATGAGATTGTTATATATGACGGATCTGTTGTTCCCGGTCCTCACCATATATCAGTTTTTCTGGTTTATCAGGGAAAGGGGTTCGGATTTTTCTCTTACATGAAAGGATATTCTTTTAAAATGAAAACGGGACATTCTGTGAATATTGAAGAGGGTAATTTGATGGAAATCACGATTGTCTCTAAAGATAGGGGAAGTTCGACAAAAATAGACAACAGGCTTTTTGTCTCATTTGATGTCTCCAGAAAAATGTTTGAAGATACCGTTAAAGCTGATCAGGAAAAAACAGATCAGGGGCAATAATGAAATTATCCGCAGTTGTTTTCTTATATTTTGTATTAGTATTCTTTTTTCTTGAATTGACAGCTGAAGATACTTCAAATTCATTTGATTCGAAGGTCGATTCATTAAGAAAAGCTCTTAACGAAGTAAGTCAGGAGTCCTTGGAAATAGAGTTGAAATATCTTTCTCCTCTTACAATAAACAAGGAATATGTTGAGCCTGTTGCAAACAGGTTGAGAAAGGCAGAATTCTACTATCAGAAAGGTGATTATATTTCATCGGGCAGTCTTTTTTATTCGATTGTAATTTCAAGAGAGGAAAAGGATTCGATCTGGGAGCAGGCTGTATATAAACTCTCAGAATCACTTTTCAGAAACAAAAATTACATTTCAGCTGCCAGATACTATGAAATGCTTCTTACTGAAGTAAGCGATACAAAATATAAAGCCGAGTGTCTGAAAAGGCTTATAGCTTCGAGCTATCACCTTGGAGAATACTCTGTAGCAAAGAAATATTACTCTAAATTTCTTGAGATAGGTTACGATATTTCTCAGGATCAGGAACTGATATATTATCTTGGCAAGAGTCTTTTTTTTGACAATCAGATAGACGAATCCCAAAATGTTTTTCTGACTCAGAAGAGCACAAGTTCATTTTATCCTCAAAGTCTGTATTTTCTAGGTACAATATTTTACAAAAAAGGGGATCCGGTAAAGGCTCTTAAATATTTTGAAGAAATTGCAGGTATTTCTGACGATAATAAATTTTATAAATTTCAAAGGATATATGAGCTGTCAATTCTTGCAGCTGCCAGGATTTCTTTTGAACAGGGCGATTTTGCCAAATCGGTTAAATATTATGTTCTCCTCGATAAAAAATCTGAATATTTCCCGGAAGCTTATTATGAGCTTTGCTGGACTTATATTAAAAAAGAGGAATATGGCAGAGCCGTTGAAGCTCTGAGACTCATTAAATACATTGCACCTGATTCAATCGTTTCTCCTAGAGCTGAGATACTGGAAGGTTCTCTTCTGATCAAGTTGAAAAAGTATGGTGAAGCAATGGTGATATTCGATTCAGTGGTGAAAAAATATAGCAGCATTAAGGATGAGCTGCAATTGATCGACAGTAAGTCATTTTCTGATAGTTATCGCAAAAGCAGAGAATCTTTTGTGCTTTCACCTTATTCACCTGTAGTCCGGTCACTGCTTAAGAACAACAAGAAATTTGCCAATGCAATGAAGCTTGGTGACGATGTTGCAAATCTTGAAGAAGAGATCATAATGGTCGATCAGCTTGAAAAGAAAATAGGTTCTATTGTTAACAATCAGAATGCGGCATCACTTTTTCCTCCTTTGAAAGAAGGATCTAAATCAGCTATTTATCTTCAAAACAGACTGGTTTCAATAAGAAACGATGTGACGGAATTGAAAAAAGAGATAGCATGGTCCGGGTTGAGCGAAGAAGACAGAACTGAATATGCGGAGCTTGAAAAGAAGAAAAATGAATTGTCCAGTATACTTGAAAAGAATCCGATTCAACCTGATCAAATTGAAAAAGATGCATCTGATTATGCAAAAATGATTATTAATCTTGAAGAAAATCTTCACCTGATAACAATTCAGACAAATTCGCTTTATGATCAGCTGGAAGCTACTGGTATTTACTATTTAAGAGAAAAAAAAGCCTCTGCTGCCGGTGATAAGATATCTGAAAGGATAAACAACGAAAAAGATGAAATAAAAAAGATTATTGATTCACTTCAGCAATATAAAAGTGAGATTGAACAGGAAAAGAATCGTCTTGTTCTCGGCGGAGATATTATAAGCAGGTTTATCATATCAAGGAACAGCCTCAATTTCGTTATTAAAAAACAAAGTGACATTCTGTTGAGATCAACGGCGGATGTTGCTGATAAAGAACAGATAATTGACGGTCTTTTAAAAGATACTCAGAAAATTGATGATGATCTCGGAGAGTTTTATTCAAAGCTGAATGATGCTGTAAAGGATATTATTGGCAAGATAAGAGTTTCCTATGAACAGGAAAAGACGAATCTGAATGAATATAAAAGCGAACTGATGGATGTTAAAAGAGAGATCAATGAGATTGCATCTCTCGCCATGTATTCCAATATCAGTAAAGTGCGGGCCTCCTTTGTCGATCTTGTACTTCAGGCTGATCTCGGGATAATTGATGTGGCATGGGAGAAAAAAGAGGAAAATACCGCAGATCTTCTCAAATACAGGACGCAGAGAGCTCTTGAGATAAAATCGCTGTATCTTAATACGGAGGATGATGCCGAATGATCGTGCTTCGTATAACAATTTTGATGCTGATCATTTCTGTTTATGGCACTGTCTTTTGTGATGAGACGGCAAATGTTGAGAAAAAGACCGGAGATCAGCAGTCAGATGCAATTGTAAATGATGTTCCTGACATAATTTCAGACTCTAAGGAATTTAATAAAGGTTATGTCGAAAGACAGATAATGAGATATGAATCTATTACAAAGGAATATCAGAAGGAGCTGCGATCTCTTTTAAGAAGGAACATCGAAGACAAGAAGAGGCAGATTGAGGAAAAGTATTCACCTGTAATTCAAAAAGCGTTTGAAAAAGAAATGGCAAACAGAGGTGATGCGATTACCCTTTTTGAGAATTTCATAAAAAAATACCCTGATAATGAAAAATATACACCCGGTGCAATGTACAGACTTGCAGAATTGTATTTTGAGAGGTCTGTTCTTGCTTTTGAAGAAAAAACTCAGGAATATGAAAAAGAGCTTGAGTCTTTTGAAGAAAAAACTACATCCACAGAACCCGTGGTTCCAATCAATGATTTTTCTGACTCCGTTAAGCTTTATAAAGAAATAATAAGTAAATTCAATTCTTTTCAGTATCTTGGAGATGTTTATTATATGCTTGGATACTGTCTTAATGAATCAGGAAAAGGCGAGGAAGCTGTTAAAGTATGGCTCGAACTTGTCGAAAATAAACTTAAAGCTACTTATATGGCGGAGCTTTATTACCGTATAGCGGACTATTATTTTAAGACCAATGATCTTAATAGTGCAGAAAAATATTATAAAGCAGGACTGGAATACAAGGAAAATGATCTTTATGACAAGACTCTTTATAAGCTGGCCTGGACATATTACAGACAGAGCAAATTCCAAGATGCTATTGATACTTTTACAGCTCTGATACTATTTGCGGATGAAATGAAAAAGAACGGTATTGACAGAGGCCAGGATCTAAGAAAAGAGGCGGTTCAGTACATTGCCATCAGTTATTCAGATCTGGATTGGGGGCATGTCGATAAAGCGATATCATATTTTAACAATATAAAAGGCGGATCTTTTGAAAAGGATGTCTTTGAACAGCTTGGAAAATATTATTTTGAAAATAATAATTTTGATCAGGCCGAAAAGTCTTACAGATTTATTCTAAGCCGGCATCCTTACTCTGAAAATTCTCCTAGAATTCACAATAAACTTATTCAGCTTTATCACAAGGCAAGAGAGTTTGATAAAGAAAGTGCTGAAATAGAAGTTTTTTCAAAACAATACGGGTCGGAAAGCGAATGGGCTAGGATAAACCGCGGCAATACAACAGCGCTGAGGGAAGCCGGCGAATGGGCGAGGAGTGCTTTGCTTGATACGGCTTCTTTTCACCACAGACAGGCTCAGGTTTACAAGGAAAAAGGAGAAAATGACAAGGCTGTTGACGAATACAGGATAGCAGCAATATCATACGGAGAGTACCTCGTAAAATTCCCGTATACATCAGAAAGTTACGATATCACATATAATTTTGCAGATACACTTTTCCAGTCAGGTGATATTGAAATGGCAGTTGTTATCTACGAAAGGATAAGGGATGACAAGAATCAGGACAGCCAGAAAGAAGACGCTGCTTATCAGGCTTTTGTATGTTACAATATGCTGTGGGAAAAATCTCCGGAAAGACTGGTGAAAAGTGAAGAAAAAAGAGGAAAGCCTTTTTCGTCACTTGAGGAGAAGCTGATACAGTCAAGTGAGATATATTTTGATATCGTAAAAGATAAAAAAGAGAAAAATGCTGAATTTGATGAGCCTGCTGTTGCTTATACCGGTGCAAGAATATTTTTTGATCACGGAAAATTTGAAGAAGCGGAAAAACGGTATTTGAAGATTATCAGTGAATTCCCTGAGCATCTGGCCGCTGTTTTGTCAGCAAGGGATATTATCGGTGCATATTACGAGAAAAAAGACTGGAGCAATGTTGCCAAGTGGTCGAAACTTCTTACTGACAGACTTTCCTCAAAAGAACAGGTGAGCAAGGAGATCAAAAACGAGTTTACAACATATCGCGCCGATGCTCTTTTTAATTATGCTCAAAAGCTTGAAAGTGAGCAGAAGTACAAAGAGGCGGCGACTGAGTATCTTAAACTGGTCGAGGAGAATCCATACAGCAAAAATTCAGATGCAGCGCTTTCCAATGCTGCTATAAACTATCAGCGTGCTACGATGTTCGAATCAGCATTGCAGCTGCATGAAAGAGTTTACAAGGAATACCCGTACTCATCATTTGCTCCGCTGTCGTTGTATCTCGTGGCATTCAATGCTGAAATGAGCTACGATTTTGAAAAAGCGGTAAATGCTTATAAGCTTCTGTATGAAAAATATCCGACTTACGAAAAGAAATCAGAAGCGCTCTTTAATGCAGGTCTATTATTGGAAAGACTTCAGAAGTATAGGGAAGCTTCTGTTTATTACAGAATGTTCTACTCCGAGGAAAAAGAAAAGATAGAAGGCAAGGAAGCTCTGTTCACATCTGCAATGATGTATGAAAAAGCTAAAGACTGGCGTGAAATGATCAAGAGTCTTGAAAGTTTTATCCAGACATTCAGAAATGATCCGGAAGTTGGCAATCTTGTTATGAGGGCATATCATCAGATAGCAATAGTTAATGAAGAAAAACTCGGCAACTGGAAGCTTGCAAAGGAATATTATGCCAAGATTCTTGAGTATCTTGATGAGAGCAGAAATAATTCTGATGAGTCCCTGCTTTATGCTGCCGAAGCAAAGTATAAGCTTCTCGAAGATGATTACGATGAATATCTGAAAATGAAAATTGGCGGAAAGAACGACAAACAGCTTGAGGAAAATTTAAAGAAGAAAGTTGAGAAAATGAAACTTCTTGAAGCTAAATATTCTGAAATACTCAAACTGCAGGTATATGAATGGGTTCTTGCGTCAATATATAAAATAGGAACTCTCTATCAAAGTTTTTCTGATGCACTTTTTAATGCTGAAACCCCCAAAGGGCTGACTGTTGAAGAAGAGGAGATGTATATACAAATACTCCGTCAGAGGGCTGAACCTATTGAAGATGAAGCAGTTTCTACTTACACAAGAGGACTTGAAAAGGCAAGAGAGCTTAAATTATTTAATAAATGGACACAGCTTATTATAGAAAAGCTTTCTCTTATGAGACCGGCGGAATACAAAGTCGGCAAAACACCCATATATGCCACAAAAAGTAAGTTGACAACAGGATTTCCTATACTTCTTTCACTTGATAAGACTGAAAAGAAAGTTTATTCAAAACCGGGAATGGGTTTAACAAAACAGTCTGGGGAAAAGCCTGTTGAACAGAATGAAGGTGATAAGAAATGAAGATCAAGTTTCTGATATTTTTCATCTTAATTGGTTTTTCGATAATGATCGGCGGTTGTGTCACCGCATCTTTAAAAGGTGATGCTAAAGGTCCAGAGATTGATAAAAGCAAAGAAGCTGGAAAGCAGGATAATAACAAAAAAGATGATAAAAAAGACAAAAACAAAAAAGATAAAAAGAGTGACAATGAAAAAAAAGATGGTACTGGAAAAACAAAAGAGAATAAGCCTGATGAAGAGAAAAAGCCTGAATATTATGATGGTTTGAAATATGAAGGACCTGCTGAGAAAGAATTTTCTGAAGGATTAGGAAAGTATTTCACTGGTGGATGTTCTGAAGCGATTGAAACATGGAAGGGAGCTCTTGATAAAGACGAGGAAAGATTTCAGATTGCTTTCAATATAGCACTCTGCTATCAGCGTCTTAATAATGAAAAAGAGAGCCGGATCTGGTTCGAAAAGGCCTTTACTTTAAATCCTGAATTTACAAAACCGCTTTACAACATGGTTTTAATGTTAGGTGACAGGATAAAGAATGAAATGAATTATTTTCTTGAATTAATAAATAAAACTCAGGATGAGGTCGAAAAAAATAATTTTATTGCATGGCTTTATCTTCAAAATGGTGATCTTAATTCAGCTGAAAAGTATGCTAAAATGGTATTGAAGCTTGATGAACAGAATTCCAATGCTGTTATTTCACTTGCGACCGTATATTACTCAAAGAAAATGTATGAACTTGCCCAGACTGCTTTGACTACTGCTGAAAAATGGGACAGCGAAAATTTTGCACTGCACAGACTTTTTGGTTTCCTTTTATATGATATGGGTGATAAGAAAAATGCCACAGTCCATCTTCAGAAAGCAATAAAGATCAATCCTGAGCTGCCTGAAGTCAGAAATATTCTTGCTGTGCTTTCAATGGAGATAGAGGATTTCTCTTCAGCTAAGGAACATCTCGAATTTGCACTGAAAATAGCTCCTGATTTCAAACAGGCCAAGGTAAATCTTGCAATAGCCTGCAAGGGTCTTAGTGATTTTAAAAGATCAAAAGAGCTGCTTCTGGAACTTGAAAATGATAAATCGGTCGATATTGAAACAATGAAAAGTGTCATTTTTAATTCCGGAATTCTTTATCTTGATGCTGATGTTGATGGGGATAAAAACCCCGGGAAATTTGATACAGCAGTAGATTATTTTAACAAATACCTCAAACTGATAGCGAAAGATTCTGATTTTAAAAAGGAAAAAGTGCTGATAGACGGTTATATAAAAGAATCATATACAGAAAAGAAGAAGCAGGAATTTTATCTTGCAAAGAAAATCAGAGATGAAAAGAAGAAAAAGGACTTTGAAGAAGAACACAGACTTTTCCTCGAAAATAAAGAGAAAGCGTTCGAAAATGCTATGAGTGTTGATAAGTTAGAAGTCTGGGAGCAGTATTTGACTGACTATCCTGTTATTGATGAAAATGATAAAATGGGACTTGCTGCAACTGCAAGACTTCAGGAATTGAAAAAGGAACCTGCAAGTGAACCAAAAACAGATAAAGGAAAAACAGATTGAGACTGCATTCAATATTGTATAAAAAAATTGATTTAATTTTATCACAGAGCTATATTTCACACATGTTTGTGCTAGAGAAAAAAATAGCATTCTATTTTTGTGTGATTTCAGCAGCTGTTGTTTTTTGTACCGGAACGGTTGAAGCGCAGAAAAAGAGCGGGATTTCTTTGGAGTTTAAAATAAAAGGAACGATTCAAAGGCCCGAAGTTTCGCACTTTCTTTCAAGGGCGAAATTCACTTACAGGACGCTTGAACTGGATGTCACTTTTACTGAGAAGGTTGAGGAAGCACTCTATATTGATGAGGCTTTCTAAGTATATTTATTTTTTTTGGAGGTTCTAATGTCTATTCTTCAAGATTTTGCAAAGTTTTATCGTGAAGGCGGAATGTTCATGCATTTTATCGCAATTTGCGGATTTTACATTCTCGGCGTTGCTATTTACAAATTCTGGTTTCTTATCATGAAGTTCAACACCAATGGTGAAAACCTTATGAAACAGATCCAGAAGCTGGTTATGGCAAATAATGTTGATAAGGCTATTAAGCTTTGTTCAGCAGCTGGTGACGCTGCACTCGCAACAGTTCTCAAAGCTGGTCTTTCAAGAGCAAATCGCGGTGAACTTGAAATCACAAACGCAATCGAAGAAACAGTTCTTGATTACACACCGAAGATCAAAAAGCTTACAGGAACAATTGCAGTTGTAAACAACCTTTCGACTCTTCTTGGACTTCTTGGAACTATTCAGGGTCTTATTTCAGCATTCGATGCAGTTGCTCACGCTGCTCCTGAGCAGAAATCAGCTCTTCTTGCAAACGGTATCGCAGTTGCAATGAATACCACAGGATTCGGACTTGGTGTTGCTATCCCAGGTATGGCAATTCATATGGTCATTTCTTCACTTGAAAATAAGATTTTGAATGACATCGATCTGTACAGCGTAAAGCTTGTTAACATTCTTGTATCTCGTGAGAATGGTACAGCAACCGAATAATTGGTAGGAGGCTTCTAATGACAAAAAAGAGAAAAGCGGATGCCGCACCTGATCTTGATTTGACGCCTGCTATGAATTTGATCCTGATTCTTATTCCGTTGCTCCTTACTGCAATGGAAACAATTAAGATGGCAACTATCAATGTTGCCACTCCGCAGATCGGTCCATCTGAAGTAAATACTCCACCTGAGGACAGACCTGAAGATAAGCCGTTGAAACTTACTGTTGCGCTTACAGACAGAGGGATTACAGTTTTTGCGAGAGATCAGGTTATTGAAAACAAGGATGATCCATTGGGTCCGACTATCCCGAAAATTGATGGTGAAGAAGAATCTTTAACGGAAACCGGCAAGATGATTCCGGGAAGAGTATATGATTATAATAAACTTGCAGAAATGCTTGCAGACATCAAAGCGGCAAATCCTGCGGAAGAAAACATTATCATTACTGCTGAATCTAACATCAAGTATCACTATATCATTAAGATAATGGATGCTGCCCGGGATAAAAAAGAAGGCGATAAGAGAAAGGTGTTGTTCCCCAATGTTGTTCTCAGCGCCGGCATTGCATAGGAGGCATATATGTCTGAAGAAATGAAAAATTATGAAGTTCTGCCGGATAGTTATGAACAGGATATGCGTAAAAAGAGAAAGGGCAATAAGGAAAAGAGAGAGGCTGAAGCTGCGAAGCTTACGATGAACTCACTCATGGATATTCTTACAATTATTCTGGTGTTTTTGCTGAAAAGTTATTCAACTGACCCGATGGCTGTAAGCCCATCTGCAGATCTCACTATTCCTAAATCATCTGCAATCCTTGATATTCAGCAGTCAGTTGCGATCACGGTTACCAAGGCTGCCATACTTGTTGACAACAACATAGTTATGATGGTTAAGGACAATAAAGTTGAAGCATCGCAGAAACGCGGTGGTGAAGACGGTTATTTTATAGTTCCTCTTAATAAGGCGCTTGTTGAAGCAGCAGAGAAAGTACGCAGGATAGCTTCTGTTAATTCTTCTGTTAAATTTGACGGTCTCTGTACCATAGTAATGGATGCTGAGATTCCTTATCGTTTGTTAACAGAGGTTACCTACACTGCCGGACAGGCTGAATTCAGCAAGTTTAAATTTCTGGTAGTCGTTACTGCTAAAGCATAGCTTGTTTAATTGTTCGATAGATTATTTTATTAGCGGGCAGGGCAAAACCTGCCCGCAGTGATTGTATGGTTGACTGTCAGAGGTGATATGACACTGAATAACAGCGATAAGGTTTTGCGTGTCGGCGTAATCCACAACGGAAAAATTCTGGATGAACAGATCTTCCGCAAACCTGAAACAGTTTTTGTTGGTGATTCTGAAAAATCTCATTTTGTTGTTCCTTCATCTTCTTTTCCCAGCAGGTTTCCTATATTCTATTTCAAATCTGGTAGATACGAACTTGTTGTTATGGAGAATATGACAGGAAAAGTATTTCTGAAAGGTAAGGTCATTGAAATAGAAGAAGTTATAAAGAAAGGGATGCTCAAAAAACGGGGAAATGCTTATATACTTCCGCTTTCTCTCGATTCGAGAGGAAAAGTTATGGTTGGAAGTGCTGTGGTGATTTTTCAGTTTATAACACCTCCGCCGAAAGCTCCCAAACTCAAACTTCCTCGTTCAATAAGAGGCTCCTGGACTCAAAGGGTTGACTGGCCTTTTACAACCATTGAAGGTGTGCTTGCCATAATGAGTTATTTGTTTTTTGGAGTATATTTGCAGAATTTACCTGATCCGGCTCCTCATGATTTTTCAGATATTCCGAGCAGATTTGCCAGAATGCTGGCACCTGATCTGGACAAGATGGAAGAAGAGGTCAAGGATGACAAAAAGGCTCTGGAGGATTTGAACTCAAAAGGTGTGGCTTCCACAAAAAAGGCGGAAGAAAAGGTTGATTCAAATGCAAAAAGACCGAATAAACCTCGTGATGCTGCAACAATACAGAAAGAAGAATCCATTAGAGTGGCGGAAATACAGAAAAAAGTTGCCGGAATAGGACTTATCAGAATGATCGGGTCTATGGGTGAAGGTGCTCAAGGCGGTGTTATAGCTGATGTTCTCGGAGATGGCGGAAAAGATAGTGATATTGATACCGCTCTTTCCGGAGTTAAACAGATCGGTATTGCCACCAATTCGTCACAAAGAAGCAGAAAAGGTGATGTCGGTGCAACTGAAACTGCAAAAATAGACACTCTTGATGTTAAAAAATCGGATGGAAAGATCGGTGTTCAGGGAAGATCTGAAAAAGCTGTTGTCGGAAGAGCTTCTGTCGGAGCTACAGAAGTTGACGGGCAGATAGATGTTTCAAGTGTGTCCCAGATCATTAAAAATAACGAGCCGGCAGTCAAAAGATGCTATGATAAAGGGCTGTTAACAAATCCGACCTTGAAAGGTAAGGTCGCTGTGAGTATAATGATCAATAGTGCTGGTCGTGTTGAAGTTGTAGATATTACACAAGACACGGTTGGTGATGCAGCTGTTACACAGTGTATTAAGGGAGTTGTAATGAGACTTAGGTTTCCTAAACCTGATGGCGGCGCAGTAAGCGTTGATTCGTCATTTATATTTAGTCCGTCGAATTAATGATGGAGAGAATTATGAGAAAGTTATTGGTTTTTTTAATGGCATTCTCAATTCTGCAGGTTACCAGTGCAGCCCCTGATAATGCAAAAGAAGATTCAAAAAATGAAGTGCAGTCCATTGAAAAGGAGGCAAAACTTAAAGTTTTGAGGGTTTCTGAGATAGAAACCGCTCTTGATAAAATCAGCAAGGATGCTGTAAAAGAAAAAGATGTTAAATGGAAAGTATGTCTTGATGACTATATCGGCACTTTTAAAGGTGTTGCTGTAAGTGCGATTAAGTGCGGTTCTAAAATAGAAGAGCTTATTCTTGCAGGAAAGGCGGAAGAGGCTAAAAACCAGCTTATACTTCTTAGGGGTCTTACTGAGTCGGCAGAAAAAACGATGACAGAATCTCAGTCATGTGAGAGACAGCTTACCAGAGTCGATTCGGAAGTTAGTGTAATCAAGGAAGTCAACATTAAGGTAACGGGTTCTGTTGCAGATGAGACTGTAAACGATTCAATGGGTCTCGGGTTCAGTGATGAATTTGTTGCAGATTCAGATAAAAGTATTGTTTCAGGAACCGATCTGGCTGACGCAGGCGGTGCTGACAGCAGCGATGTAAATAATGAATCTCCGGGGTCATCAGGTGAAGAGGCAGTATCAGAGGAAATTAGTGGAATTATTGATCCCCCTGATGTAGTTGATGTCAGCCCTACAAAGTAAGTAGAGAAAATAATTTGAAAGTATCGGTAAATAGAATTGTAGTAATTTTCTTTTTATTTTTTCTGATGGTATCAGTTTGTGCACAAACCGTTTTCGCACAAAGTTCAGAAGAAAATAAAAACGGATTTAAGATTACAAAAGACACAGTTCTTAATGTCGGTCTCTCAATTACACCTGAATATGAATCAAATATAACAAAAGCTTCCGAGAAGACTACAGAAGAGGATCGTATCGCCGGTAGCGGTCCGCAAAAAGTTGGAACTGTTTCGGATCTTATACTTCATTACAGTCCTTCGATAAGGATCAAACTTGATGATATGAATAAAACTGTCGGATTTTCAGTGTTTTTTGATTATAACCATTATCTTGGATTACAAGATGAGTCCACATCAAAAAAACTTTCTGATCTTGATATAAAGTCAGATTTTATTGGTGAATTCAATAAAAAAGGTGTTGTTTTTTTTGAGTTTGATAACAGGTTTTCAAGGTCGGCAAATCCTGATGGACAGGATTTGTCAGGAAGATACAAGAACATTCTGGATACTTTTGCTATTGCTCTTGGAATTAAAAATCTTGAAGACACACTGATGATAAAAATAAAGACCGGTGTTGATTTTAATTATTATGAAGAATCAAAAGACATCGCCGCATACAAAGATTATAATTATGTTTCATTTGTAGGTGATATTTTCGGAAGGTGGAAATTCCTTCCCAAGACGATGGTTTTTCTTAATGCGGCATACAGATATCAGGAGTATTATGAATCAAGTATCAGGTCAGATTCCCGTTCAATGCCTTTTAATGTCTTTGCCGGCTTAATGGGACAGATTACTCCTCATATTTCAGCAAAACTTTCTGCAGGTTATTCGGCATCATTCTCAAAAGATACGAAACATGATTACAATGCAAATGCGGAATTCATTTTTAAATACGGCAAGACTACATTTTTCAATGTGGGATATCTTAGAAATATGTTGCCTTCTTCTTATTTTCAGTATTATTCCACACATAGATTATATATGAATTTTAAACAGAAATTCGCTAGAGTGTTTCTTGCCAAACTTGATTTCAGCTACTCGTTTCTTGAATTCGGTCCCCAAATTGAGTTTAATTCCTCAGACTACACTTTTAATACAGGGACAGGTGCTTATGAAAAAGCCACAGTAACAAATGTATACGGCACATATGACTACTCTGTTATGGTTTCCGGCGGAAAAAGAAATGATCAGCTGATGATGCTTAATCCTTCAATTTCTTACAATATTCTGAGCTGGCTCGGACTTAAACTTTCATATGAACTCGAATACAGAACATCTGATTATGATAAGACTGTAAGAGGGACATTTACTGATGCAGTTAATGCCGATAATAATTATGACAGGATCGTGCACACATATTACGACTTCATAAATCACAAGGTGCTTTTAAATATTGCACTGGACTATTAATGCTTAAAATAAATTACCTTTTTTCATTCTTTGTGGTTTTTGCATTATTGACATCCTGTACTATAAAAGTAGGAAATACACCCGAGAAAAAGATTTCGAAAGAGACTGTTAATGGAAGCACAGCAGATTCTTCTGATGAAAAAACGGAAATGCTTTTTTTTATAGGTCCCGGAGATATGCTCAGCATTCAGGTTTATGGAGACAAAGAACTTACAGGTCTTTATCAGGTGAGTCCTGAAGGTTTGATAATGTTCCCTTTTGCCGGAGAGGTATCTGTCGAAGGGATGACTAATCTTTCACTTGCAAGAAAGATTGCCGATAAATTAAGGGATGGATATATAGTCGATCCTCAGGTTACGGTTCTTATTCAGGAATTTGTCAGCAAAAGGATATTTGTGCTCGGACAGGTCAAAAAAGCCGGGAATTTTCCGATCAGGACAACAATGAGTGTTATTGAGGCGATAAGTCACGCAGGCGGATTTACCGATTTTGCAGATATTAGCAATGTCGTTGTTACAAGAAGGGGCAGCGACGGTAATGAAACAAGATTTGTCTTAGATATCAAGGCTATTGTGAACGGGAATAAGAAGAACTTCTACCTGAGTCCAGGAGATATAGTTTTTGTAAGAGAAAGGTTTTTCTGATGCATGAGAAAGAATTTGATATAAAAGATATTCTTGCTCTTATGAAGAGGCATATCTACCTTTTTATTTCAGTTATTATTGTAGTGATGACGCTTACAGTGGCATATATCTACAGATCAATAAATATTTATAAATCTACCGCATCCATAGAGATCGAGCCAAAAGGTGCAAATATACTTGATGCCGGAATGGAAGTCGTTTCAACAGGCTCTCAGGGATATTACTGGTCAAATAAGGAATATTATGCCACACAATATGAAATAATTCAAAGCCGGGCTGTTGCAGAAAAGGCATTAGAATCAATTTCGGGTGAAAACATACTCGAATATCTTGGTGTGGATATTTCCAAGGTCGATCCTGAAAAAGTGAAAGATATTGATCCGATAAAGATAATTCAATCAAAAATAACCGTAACACCGAAGAAAAGCAGCAATATAGTTGAAATAAGTGTAGATGACCCTGATGCCGAAAAGGCAGCTTTTCTTGCAAACAGTGTTGCAAATGCTTACATAGATTTCAATCTTGAGAAAAAATATTTTGCAACAAAAGATGCGGCAGCATGGCTGCTTGACCAGAGCCTTAATCTTAAAAAAGGTCTTGAAGATTCTGAAAAGATGCTTTTTGAATTCAAGCAGAATAATAATGTTCTTGCAACGACATTTGAAGCTAAACAGATACTGCTTTCAACGAAGATCGAGAAGTTTACCGACACGCTGACAGATCAGGAGATCAAAAGGAATGCACTTTCCGCAAGGATCGAGGAATACAGCAAGATTGATCTTGATGCTCCTGATGAAAGTTTTATGAAAGAGGTCAGCAAGGATAATCAGCTTATTAACGGATTGAAACTTAAATATCTGGAAACACTTTCCTCACTTGATGAAACAGGAAAGTTCTATGGCGAGAAACACCCGAAAGTATTAGGTCTTTCTGCGGAAAAGGACAATCTCAAAGAATCCTTGAAAAACGAGGTGTCAAATGTTGTCAAAAGCTTTGATCTGGAATTAAAAACCCTTGAAAAAGAAATGGAAAAGAACAGAAAAATGCTTTCCGATGTTCAGACTGAAGCTATTCTGCTTAACAGACTTGATATAGATTACAGCAAATTGAAAAGGGAAGTTGAAACTAATAAAAAACTTTTTGACATCGTTCTGCAAAGGACAAAAGAAGCTGATCTCAGTTCACTTCTGAAAAATAATAATGTCAGAATAATCGATAAGGCTATTGTTACAAATATTCCTGTCAGTCCGATGAAAAAGATGATAATAATGATCGGCTTTTTCCTTTCTGTCCTGTTTGGTTTCGTTTCCATTCTTCTTTATGAATTTTTTGATACAAGATTTAGAAATTTTCAGGAATTTGAGGTGGTTACTAAAAAACCGCTTCTCGGTATAATTCCAAGGTTTGTGACTTCTGAAACCGCAGAATTTAAAGAGATTGCATTTGAGCATGGAAAGCAGAGCTTTGCTATTGAGGCATTCAGATCAGTAAGGACAAACATCAGGCTCAGCACGCCTGACATAAAGCTCGGAACGCTTCTCATAACCAGCTCAATTACGCAGGAAGGCAAGACCACAGTTTCATCAAATATCGGTGTAAGTTATTCACTTGCCGGCAAAAAAGTTCTCCTTGTCGATGCTGATATGAGAAAGCCGAGAGTTCATAAACTTTTCGGAATTAAAAATGAAACAGGGCTTTCAACTTTAGTGGTCGGTGACAACACTATTGATCAGGTAATAAGAAAGAATGTTTATGAAGGACTTGATGTTATAACCTGCGGTCCTATTCCGCCTAATCCGGCAGAAATACTTGAAAGTGAGCGGTTCCACTCTATTGTTAAAGAATTCAGTTCACGATATGATCTGGTGATTTTTGATTCACCTCCTTTGAGTCCTGTCAGTGACGGTGCAACCATAGCTTCAGTGGTTGACGGTGTGATTGTTGTTGTCAATATCAACAAAACTCCGAGAGATGTGTTTAAGCTTGCAATAAGCAAGATATTAAAGCCCGGCATAAATTTTCTCGGTACCATTATCAATGATTTTGATCAGAAGCACGATCGTAAATTTAAATCCTATTACAATTATTCATATTACCAGTCACCATATCAGGCTTATTACAAAAAAGAGAACAATGACGATGCGTAGGTTGACTATTGTTGTTTTTATTTTTACTACTATTGTTGTATTTTGTTCCTGTGAATCTCCATACATGATAAAACATCCGGTTTCTGCGGGAGATACATACTATCTTTATGCGACTTCTGACGGAAACGGAAGCGAGCTTACATGCTCTGCAAGAGGTTTCCCGGAAGGTACTTATCTTGAAGTTCAGTCAATATCCACAAAAAAGAGTGTTACGGTTAAGGTTACAGGCCGCCCTTTGAAAAATGTAATAGATCTTTCCCAGAAGGCATTTGCCGAGATTGACAGTATTCAGAGTGGAAGGATAAAGGTGAAAATAACTGTAACGGGCAAAACTGATCTTGCCGTATCTGAAGAAACAAAGCCTGAAGAGGTTAAAACTGAAGTGAAAGCTCCCGAGGCACCGGTAAAAGAGAAAAATGATATTTTTTTTACAGTTCAGCTTGCCGCTTTTGTCGATCTTGAAAGCGCCAAAGCCTTTTCAACAGGTCTGAAAATAGAATCCTATATTTTTGTAGTCAAGGATTCAAAAGAACTGTACAGAGTCCGTTCGGGTCGGTTTCCATCAAAGGAAGAAGCTGAAAAGTTCAAAAGTGATAACTGTTCAAATATGGAAGCTATAGTAGTTGAAGTTACTGAATAAACTCCTTTTTTTTCAAATATTCATTTTTTTGTTCCCTCTTTTTTCACAAAATGTTGAAGATATGCTCACTTCTGAAGATTCGGTGGAAGGCTTCAGACCATATCTCAAGATCGGGATAAAGGTTGATGTCAGTTCGTTTGTTGTCGAGGGTGACGCTGAGGTGCTTGATGAAACTGGAAAAACCGCTGCTTCAATTCAAGGGAAATACACAGTCTCTGTTGATGGAAATTTAATTAAGGTCGGCTCTCAGACACTCAATTCAAAGATGATAAAGTTCTCACCGAAGATCATGATGATAAAAATAGACGGCAGAATGTTCCGCGGAGAGATCGAGGCCTGGCTTATTGACGGCAAAATGACGATCGTAAACGACCTTTTCATAGAAGATTATGTAAGAGGTGTTATAAACAAAGAGGCGATTCCTTCGTGGCCTCTTGAAGCAAAAAAGACTCAGGCTGTTCTTGCCCGCACTTTTGCAGTTTATCAGAAAATGAACAATCCCAGAAGCGACAAGTTTGATCTTGCCCCGTCAGTTCTCGATCAGGTTTATGACGGTCTTGATAAGGAAGATGTATCTTCAAACAAGGCTGTTGATGAAACAAAAGGTGAAGTGATAACAAAAGGAAGCATCGCACTTAAAATATATTTCCACTCTACTTGCGGAGGTCACACGGCATCATCGCTTGAAGTGTGGAAAAAAGATGATCCTCACGAGACCGGAGTAAAGTGTCCGTATTGCGGAAAGTCTTCTCTTTACCGGTGGAAACGGGTTCTGAAAGCTGATGAAATTGAAAAAAAGCTCAGTTCCGGCGGAATAAAAACCGGAAAGATAAAGTCTGTCAAAGCAGTTTCGGGCGGACTTAGAGTAAGTTCGGTCGCTGTGAACGGAATTTCAATTCCAGTCAATAAATTCAGAGAACTGGTGGGTTTTTCAGTTATATGGTCGAATGACTTTACTGTTAAAAAAGATGGTAAAAATCTGATTTTTGAAGGAAAAGGTGCCGGTCATGGAGTCGGAGTATGCCAGTGGGGAATGGCCGGAATGGCAGGTGCCGGGAAAAACTATAAAGATATAATAAATTTCTATTTGAAAGATATCGAAATAAGGAAAATGTACTGATGGATGTGAAACTTTTCAATTATGTTCTGCCGGAAGAGCTTATCGCTGACAATCCACTTAAACGCGGTGAAAGCAGGATGATGGTTCTTGACAGAAAAAACATGACTATAACTCATTCGAATTTCAGCAGACTCATTGATTTTATTGATGATTCAACAACAGTGGTTTTCAATTCCACAAAAGTTATCCCTGCCCGTATCTTTGGTTCAAGGCTGACCGGCGGAGCTGTAGAATTCCTTATTCTGAAGTCACTCGGAAATGGTTCGTGGTCTGTGATGGTGAGATCTTCAAAAAGAATAGGTCATGGAGAAAAGGTCTTTTTTCCTCATGGATTAAGTGCTGAAATAATTGAGAGATCAGAACAGTTCGCAGATGTAATATTTTCAATGAACAATTCGCAACTGCTTGAATATCTTGACAAATTTGGCGACATTCCGCTTCCTCCCTATATTTTGAAAAAACGGAATGAAAAGCACAGCCGTCCTGATGATAAAGAGAAATATCAGACAGT
>Ga0116170_10000702_pt1 | contig 35052 bp, 32 predicted proteins | sample AD_JPNHW1_MetaG_FD_89797 | JGI IMG/M metagenome (GOLD analysis project Ga0116170, IMG submission 89797) | Active sludge microbial communities of municipal wastewater-treating anaerobic digesters from Japan - AD_JPNHW1_MetaG | ecosystem: Engineered > Bioreactor > Anaerobic > Digestate | place... | reverse complement strand
TTGAAATTTGGCTTAATAATCGGCCTAGAAAGTGTTTGGGCTTTCGGACACCGGCAGAGGTCTTTAACAGTTTTGTTGCACTAGCGCCTTGAATGTGCCGCCGTTTAATTAAACGCCCAAAGGCCGTTAAAGTATTGTAAAATATTGGTTCACGGGTGGTTAGCTCAGCGGTAGAGCGCTGTCCTCACACGACAGATGCCACAGGTTCAAATCCTGTACCACCCACCAGTTTTTTCGGGCTGAGCGGATCAATAGTTTGGTCCGCTCGTGTTTTAAGGGGCGGGCCGGCGAAACCGGAACCTGTGACCGGATCCCGTACCGCCCGCCAACTTTTTCCTCCGGAGCAATTCCTTCATGGCCGAACTTCTTGCGCAGGCGTGGCAGTTCCTTGTTTACGCTTTCAATGTCTTCATGCACCTCGACAAGCACCTGGGCGCGGTGATACAGAGCTACGGCTCCTGGACCTACCTGATACTCTTCCTGATAATCTTCTGCGAGACCGGCCTGGTGGTGACGCCCATCCTCCCCGGAGATTCGCTGCTGTTCGCCATAGGCGTTTTCTGCGGGCTCGGCCACCTGGATATTTATCTCACCCTCGCGCTGCTCTGCCTGGCGGCGGTGCTGGGCGATTCGGTCAACTACGGCGTGGGGAAATATATGGGGCCGAAGGTCTTTCATTACGAGAATTCGCGCATCTTCAGGAAAGAGTACCTGGCCAAGACGCACGCCTTCTACGAGAAATACGGCGGCAAGACGATAATCATCGCGCGCTTCGTGCCCATCGTGCGCACCTTCGCGCCTTTCGTAGCCGGGGTCGGCGCCATGACCTACGGGAAATTCCTGGCTTACAACGTGGCGGGCGGCGTACTGTGGGTCTTCGTCGTTACGCTGGCCGGCTTTTTCTTCGGCAATATCCCGGTGGTGAAGAATAATTTCACGGCCGTGATCATGGGAATAGTTTTTGTGTCCATCCTGCCCGGCCTGGTGGAATATCTCAGGCACCGCCGTTCGGCGGCGCCGAAAAGCGCCGCCTGAAGCGTTCCGCCTCTCCGGATTTTTCTACCCCTTGATAAGTTTTACCCAGACCTCGCGGGTGCGCGGCCCGTCGTATTCGCACAGGTAGATGCCCTGCCAGGTGCCCAGCAGCAGGGCCGTTTCCTCCACAAAAACCGTCAGCGAAGAACCCACCAGCACCGATTTTATGTGGGCCGGAGAATTTCCCTCGCCGTGGCGGTAAGGAAAATCTTCCGATACGCTTTCATTCAGCTTGGCGATGACGTCGCTTTTGACGTCCGGGTCCGCGTTCTCGTTTATGGCCAGGCCGCAGGTGGTGTGCGGCACGAAGATATGGCAGACGCCGCTTTCCATGGGATATTCCCGGATAATGCCGTGCACTTCCCTGGTTATATCAGCCATCTCGGACTTGGCCGAGGTTTTTACCTTGAATTTGTGTACCATGTTCCCTCCCCCTGAAAACAGCGGACCCGCGCTTATGATTAAACAATAAAATTCCCCGGCACCGCAAAAGGCCCGCGCGGCGCGGCGGGCTGTTTTCCGGATACCGTCCGGAACCGCTTTGCGCAATATCCGGCACTGCCTTGTAAGTTCCGCTTTCTCACCGGACCAGTAATAAATATAATGAACATGGCGAATATGGCGGCGGCGCGCCGGAAAAACATCAGGTTTGGTTCTTGCGGAGAAGGGATGCCGGCGGGGAAGAATTACTGCGGTCCGGCCGGGACCCGGGCAGAACCGGCCGGCGGGCTTTACCGCTTCAAATAACGGGCCGGACCTCTTTAGCGGCCTTTGACTATTGCTCATGACACCGCGCTTTAAACGATTATCAGACGAGTTTTTACGCGCCTGGGGCGCTCTCACCGGCGCCTCCTGGTTCAGGATATTGCTGCCGCTGGTCCTGGCGGCGCTGGCCCTGCCGGATCTGTCCGCGGCCCCGGAGCACCTGCCGTCCAGCCAGGCGGGCGGTTTTTTGCTGGCGGGGCTGCCCTGCCGCGAGATGATCCCGCAGATGCCTTTTTTTTATGTCTCGCTCTCGGCGCTGCTGAACCTGGGGCTCGCTCCCGGGGCGGTACTCGCGGCGCTGCATCTTTGTGTTTCCTCGCTGAGTTTTCTTGCGGGCTGGCTGCTGGGCGGCTATTGGGCCGCAATACTGGCGCTGGTCGGGATCAAAGCCTTTGAACCCCTGGCCGCCGGCTTTAATTATGAACAGCTTTTTTACAGCATTTCCCTGCTTTTAGTCCTCTGTGCCCTGTATCTGAAAAAGCGTGAGGGGTCCATGGGCGCCGGGCTCTTGTGCGCCCTGTCCATAGGCGCTTCCCTGCTCTCGCGCAGCCCGCTGTTCCTGTTCCCGTTCTTCGTCGTCTGCCTCGATTGGCTGCAAAGGGACGGGCGCACCGGCTGGGTCCGGCGGCAGTGCGTCTTCCTCGGGGTTTGTTATGTCCTGCTCCTGCCCTGGGGCTTCCTGAACTATTCGCTCTCAGGCAAGGCGGAGTTCCTGGAAAGCGCCAAGGCCGGCAGCAATATCATAACCGCCGCCCTCGGCAGCGTGTACACCCTGGAGGGCGACGCCCGCGGCCTCGCCGGCCTCGGGGCCGACGCCGGCGCCTCGTCGTTCCTGTTGCGGCAGATAGGGAAAGATCCGCTGTTCTACGCCCTGACCACGGCGAGAAGGGTGTGGCATATCTTCTTATTCCAGCCGCTGCTGTTCGGCCTGTTTTTCCTGGCCCTGGCGCTGAACCGGAGCCGGGACAGGGCGCCGGCCTTTCTTTTGCCGGTCTACTTCGTCTTCATACATTCGCTGCTGTCCATAGAGGGGCGCTACTTTTTTCCCATGGTATACCTGCTGCCGCCGCTGATAGCGGGAACTTTTGTGGCGCCGCGCGGCCTGCCGTCGCGCGGCTACGGCGGCGCCCGCGCGGCGCTGTTGGGCGCGGCAGGCGTTTTTTTCGTTGCGGTCTTCGGCCTTGAGGCCGTAGTGGCAGCCTATCCCTGGCGCGCCGCGCGCAACCCGCTGACCGCCGACACTTTTTCGCGGGCTTCGCTGCGCTTCCCCGGCGAAAAAGAGTTCCACGCGCTCCGCTGCCGCGAGTTGTGGTTTAAAAGCGATGACGCCGGATACTATTCCTGCCTGGGCGCCTACGGCGAAAAATTCGGCGACAAAAGCGCCGCTTACTTCCTGGCGGCGCTGGCGGCTCCCTCGGCGGAGAAAATGCCGGAGCCGGTTTGCGGCGGCGGAGCGGCCGCGTGTATCAACAGCGGCCTCATAAAGACGCTGCGGGAATTTGAGCTCGGCGACCAGGCGGCGGCTGAAAAGTCGCTCGGGCGGGCCCGCGCCGCGCACCAGGCCATGGCTAATATGCTGCGCGCCGAACCGTATAAAAAAGACAGGGAGCTGGCGGCCCTGCTGAAGCGCAACTCGGCCAGTTTCGATAATGCGCTGTATAATAACCTTATACTGTGGCCCGCCGAAAGCATGGGGAAAATACTCGCGGGACTGGAAAAAGCTTATGTGCTGCCCTTGCGGCTGGAACAGCTGCGCGAAACGCTGGCCGGCGCGCGCGCCGCGGGCATAACCGGCGGGCCGGGATTGAGGGCGCTGCTGGCCCCGGATCTGCCGGGCGGCGGCGACGCGCGGCCGGGGCGCGGAGCGGCTGAGCCGGCGGCCGTCCGCGGGCCGGGCGGCCGGGCGCCACTGAACCGTTCCGCTGCCGGCGGACGATCGCAATGATCGCCGTCCGGCCCTCCGTCCGCCGGCGGGCGCCGCCCTGCGGAAAAGATCCTGGAGTTTTAAAAAAGCCGCCGGCTTTTTGTTATTATAGATGGCAAGGCCGGAAGCGAGATCGTTTTTGAATTTCCGGCGAAGGAAGATGAAACTCATTGCCACTTTCTTGTATTTAGCGCTGCCGTGCGCCTTTTGCTTCAGCCGGCCGGCCGCGGCCGGGGACGGGAACCAGAACGATTATTTCTGCGAAGATATAAAAAAGCCGTTCTTTGCCCCGTCGCCGGTATGGAAGGGGACTTTTTCCGCCCAAAGGCCCGCGGCGATCGCCGCAAAATTTTCCATGCCTAAACCGGCCGGGGTAAAAAGGGTTTTCGTGACGGGGGAATCCGTGGCCCAGCTGCTGGGCGCGGATGAGTGGGGCGACAGGTTCCGGCGCGGGGCGGCGCCGGACGGGGCCGGCGGCCTGGAGATAATAAACTGCGGTATGGGCGGTTATGAAAGCTTCAGGACCGCCGCTGTTTTGAAAGAGGTGCTCGCTTACAGCCCGGACCTGCTGCTGGTGCTCAGCGGGAACAACGAGGAGCGGGTAGAGCCCTGCCCCGGCCCCGGGCCGGAATTGCGGCGGCGCACCGCCAGGCTGCTGGAGCGGTTTTACTCGCTTAAGCGCGGCCCGGACGCAGGCCGGCGCGAGGCGAACCTTGTAACACATGAGCAAAGGCTTGAGCAGATGGCCGAGGCGGCTAAAGCGGCCGGCGTGCCCGTGGTTTTCTGCACCCTGCCCGCCAATATCACGGATATGCCTCCTCACGAGGAAATGCCCGTGCACGACGCTGCGTTCACGGCTGGCTACCAGCTTTTCTACGACAAAGATTATGCCGGGGCCCTGAAACAGTTCCGGCTCGGGCTTGCCGCCGCCCCCGGAGAGCCTTTCCTTAATTATTACCTGGCTAAAACCCTGAAGATGCTGGGGCAGGACCGCGGGGCTAAGGCGGCTTTTTTGAAGGCCGCCGCCGCCGGGGTGCATGTGGCGCCGGCCGAGCGCAACGCCGCGATAAGGCGCGCGGCCGCCTCCCGGGGCGTCTGCGTGGCGGACCTGGAAAAGTATTTCGCCGGCATTTCCTCCGGCGGCCTTCCGGGGTTTGCGGAGTTTACCGACGGCATGCACTGGCGGCCGCCGTATAACAAACCGGTCTGGGAGGAGATTTTCCGCTCCGCCGGAGCCTGCGGTATAAAAGGGTTCGACAATATAAAGGCCGGGACCGGCAAGCAGTGGGCGGAGACGCAGCGCAAGGACGCCGTGGTCCGGCTGAGTTACGTTTTCTCCTGGCTGTACGAAGGCGGCCTTAACGACAGGGTGCTGGCGCAGCTTTCCTATATCCGGGAGAAAGCTCCCGGCCTGCTGAAGAAAGCCGCCGTTTCCCCGGCTGCCGCCGACAGGCAGCTGAAGCGCAATTTTTGGTCGTGGTCCTGGCGGGCGGACGGGCACACGGAAAAATATTTCCCGTATTTCCTGGCGCACCTGGCCGAGACGGAAAGGCGCGCCGGGAATTACGCGGCCGCGCGCGCTTTGTTCGAAAGAGCGCTGGCGCTGAACCCCGGCGGCGGCTACGTGCGGTTCTGGCGCGCCAGGCTCCTGGCGGGGCCCGGGGCCGGCCTGGTGCCCCCGGCGCCGCCGGAATTCGCGCCGCCGGGAGCGCGCGGCGGGAAGCCCTGAGTTAATATGGAGACATCCGGAAAAAAATACGGCAGCCTGTTCGAGCGGAATCCGGTGAAGACGCTTTTGCTGGTTATCCTCGTTTCCGCGCTGGCGCTGGACGTTCTCGCCGCCAATGTCTATACGCTGCTGAACGGCCGCCCCTGGGCTTTACGCGGGCCGCGGGAGGACCCGGCCGAAAGGACTTACCGCGTTCACTCCGGCCTTTATCACCATGACCTGGCAAAGAATAAATGCGCCGGCAACGCCAGGTGGGGGGATATCGTCTACAAGGTCTGCACTAATTCGCTGGGGTTTAAAGACAGCGGGGTCAGGGCTGTGCCTCTTTCGTCGGGCCGGCGGCGCCTCCTGTTCATCGGCGATTCTTTTACCGAAGGGCTGGGCGTGGAGTATAAAGACACTTTCGCCGGCTTGATCGGCGCCGGGCTGGAAAAGAACGGGGTCGAGGTGCTCAATGCGGCCGTTTCCGGGTATTCTCCGGTCATCTACTGGAAAAAGACCGAATACCTTGTCGAGCGCGCCGGGCTGAAGTTCGACGAGGCGGTGGTGTTCCTGGATATCTCCGATATAGAGGACGAGGCCGTCCATTACTCCCTGGATGAAAACGGCAGCGTCGCGGCTATTGACGCGGGGAAAGGCGGCGCCGGGGACCGGCGGCGGCCGGACTTTAAGCGGATCCTGGAAAAAAATTCCATACTGGTCTCCGAACTCCGGAGAATAGCGCTTTCGCTGCTGCAGTCGCCGTTCCATAAGGCGCATGTCGTCAATTCCCGCACGGCGCTCTGGACTACGGATAAAGAGGTTTATGCGGAGTACGGGGAAACCGGCCTGAAAAAGTGCGACCTGTACATGGATAAATTGTCCGCGCTGCTGAGAAAGCGCGGGATAAAACTTACGCTCGCCGTATACCCGTGGCCCGACCAGATCCGCAGCGGCGATCTGGATTCCATCCAGGTTTCTCATTGGAAACAATGGGCCGCCGGCCGCGGCGCGGAGTTCATTGATTATTTTCCCGTTTTTATCACGGGGAAAACCGAAAAAGAAAAACAAGCGGTTATGGATAAATACTATCTTGAGAACGACCAGCATTGGAATAAGAACGGGCACAAACTGGTCGCGGAGGTCTTCCTGGAACTCTACAGGGCGCGCCGCGGTAAAGCCCCGGCTGCGCGCCCGGGGCCGGAATTATGAGACTGGGCGCGCTTAAAAAACACGGGTATCTGCTCGTGCTGCTGCCCGCGCTGGCCGTGAAAGCGGGCGTCTGGCTGCATTATCAGCCCGCGCTGGACGGCCGCCCCATGACTTATGTGCAGTCCGCCGTGGAATTGCTGGAGCGCGGCACCTACCGCGGTGTCGAGACTTTCCGCCGCACGCCCGGGTACCCGCTCTTCCTGGCGGCGATCTTCAAGTTCACCGGCGTCAACGCGGCCGCGGTTACGCTGGCCCAGCACCTGCTGGGGCTGGGCACGGCCTTTGCCGTGATGCGCCTGGTGTTCGCGCTGTGGGCCAGCCCCGCGGCGGCGGCCGCCGCCGGGCTCGTGATAGCCCTGCATCCGACGCTGGTATTTTTTGAAAGCACCCTCGAAAGCGAAACGCTGGCCGTCTTCCTCTTTTCGTGTTCTTTGCTTCTTTCGGCGCTGGCCCTTAAGCCGCCGGTCCGCCGGCGCTGGCACGCGCCGGCGGCGGGCCTGGCCGGCGCCGCGGCCGCGCTTTGCCGCCCGGAGCTGGCCGCTTTCGCGGCGGTGCCCGCGCTGCTGCTGCTCTTCGAGCCGGGAGGCCGCAAGCCCGCGCTCGCTTTCGGCTGCGCTTTTCTGGCTCCTTTGCTTTTCTGGATGGCGAGGAATTCTGCGCTTTTCGGCTGTTTCACCCTCAGCCCAATGGGCGCGATAACTTCGCTGCAGACTTCGGGGCCTTTTATAGACCAGGCTTCTCCGGCGCACAGGGAACTTAAACTGCTCTATGCCGAAGCGCTTAAGGAGAACGGCGGGGACCATAACTCCGTTATCAACACCGCGGTGGCCAGGCTCGGCGCCAATATGCCGGGCGGCCGGGCCCTGGCCGAGGGCTATCGCCTGGGTTTGGAAACTTTCCGCGCCCATCCCCTGCGCTACCTGCTGGCTACCGGCGCTAATTTCCGGGGCTTTATCGGTTCGCTCACCTACCTGGATACCGCAAGGCTGGACCCGCCGTGGCCGCTTAAAATATTCCAGTGGAATTTGCTGTGGCTGGCCGCGCTCGGTTTTGCGGCCGCGGTCCGCCGGGCTCGCGGCGGCGCCGTAGTGCTGCCGGCCGCGGCCTTCCTCTGCCTGCTGGCCGCCAATTCTCTTGTTGAAATGGGCATGCCCCGCCGTAGCATCGTAGCTCTGCCGGCGCTGGCGGTGTGCGCCGCTTACCTCGTGGTTCTGCTGGAAGAGCGGGTCCGGGCCCTTAAGGCCGGGAACGGGCCGCGGTAAGGCCGGGCGGCCGCTGATCCGGTTCAGCGGCCCGCTCTATCAGCGGCGCCAGCGCATGGGCAAGGACCTTGTTGCTTTCCGGGGTGGGATGGCCGTCGCCGCGGATGCCGGGGGGGCCTTCGGTCAGGTCGCCCATCTTCCAGCGGCTCAGGTCAATATAGGCGATGCGGGCTTCTTCCAGGTAAGGGGTCAGCTGCTCGCCGGGATTATCGGGATACAACACCACCAGGAATTTGTCCGCGCCGAACCCGCGCGCCGCCTCGCGCAGCTGCCGCAGGAGTTTTACCTCGAACAGCCAGTCCGCTTTCCGGGGCTTTCCCGGAAAGTCCAGCCTGAAGTACCGGAAGACGGCGGACCGGGCGTAGAGTTTAGCCAGCAGGGTGCGCAAAGGCCGGGTTTCCGCCTGCGTCCCTTCCGTTCTGATCCGGCCGCTCGCGTCCTCGAAATAGTAGGGTTTCTTCGCCCCCCAGTTCCCGATGTCGAAAAAAGAGCCCATATTCCGCGAGATATGCCTGTTGTCGTAAAAATACAGCACCGTCCCGGACTTTTCCCCGAGTTCCGGCGCGCCGGTTATGGCCCGCGCCCAGTCGAGCAGCTCCCCGGGCATCAGCCCCGTGACGCCGTAGTTGTAGATGCGGTAATGCGGCATTTCCCCGCCCAGGAAGGCGGCCAGGGTTTCATTCTGAGCGACGCCCTGCCCGAAAATAAAAGAATCTCCCATGAGCAGCAGGAAGCGCCCGGCCTTTTTTCGCTCTTCGCCGGGAGTTACCCGCCGGCCGAATTCGTCTTTGACGTATTTGACGTCGTAGATCAATTCTCCGCTCCGGGTTTCGCAGGTTTCACGGAAAGTCCGGCGCCCGGGCTTTTCTCCGGGAGCGTTGGGCAGCTCCGCATAGGACATTCTGGTATCGCCTTCGGGCTGGCCGGCTTCGCGGTTAAGCCGCTTTTTTTTCTCCGGCGGCGCGGGAGCAAGGCCGTAGCTGCGGGGTGCCGGGCGGCGGGCCGGCGGCGCTTCCTCGGCCTGGCTGCTGCGGCTATGGGCGCGGATATTATTGAGATAGCCGCAGGTCAGCTCAAGTCCGGTCCAGAAAAGGACCAGCGCGAAAGATCCCGCCAGGAAAGCCGCGGCGCGGCCGCGCCAGGCGGTTTTTTTCACGGTATCTGAAATTTCAGCGGACATAAGACTGTAAACGGAATGGCTGGAAAGCCTGCGTAAACTCCGGATCCATTCCCGCTCGAACCTCCCGTAAAAAAAGCCGCCGGCCGGAAAGGATCTAAGCCCGGTCCGGAGGCGGCGCCGCGCGCTCCCTTTTTGCCCTTTTGATGGCCGGGAAAAACCTTTTCGCCCGGACCCTGTTGCCAGCGAAATTAAACTATTTTTAACCGCCCCGCGCAATTGCCGGCGTACGGCCCTCACCCCGGGTTTGCATTTGCAAAAATAAATCTATTAGAATGGGCCTTGGGAAAGGGAACGCGGCGCCGCGCCCGCGGCGCTATATACTAGGGGGGAAAAATGCTGCGCAATATAAACAGCCTTATAGGGCATGCCATACATGCCACAGACGGGGAATTGGGGAAGGTGGAGGACTTCAGTTTCGACGACCGCACGTGGGACATCCGCTACATGGTGGTGGGGACCGGGAGCTGGCTTTCAGGCCGCAAAGTCCTTATCGCGGCCGCGGCCTTGCAGGCGCCCGACCGGCAGGCTAAAACCTTCCCGGTAGCGCTGACGCGGCAGCAGGTGCGCAACAGCCCGGACATAGACACCGCAAAGACCGTTACGCGCCAGCATGAGCTGGACCTGCACAACCATTACGCCTGGCCGCTCTATTGGGGGGAGGGGTTCTACGCCGGCAGCATGTCCGGCGGCATGTTGTTCCCGCCGGCCGGCGAAGAAGAGAAAAAACCCGGGGCGGAGGCGCCCGGAGACAGCCACCTGCAGAGCGCGCGCGCCGTGGACGGCTACCGCCTGCACGCCCTCGACGGCACTATCGGGCACGTGAAGGACTTTATTGTCGACGACGAGGCCTGGATAATCCGTTACCTCGTTGGCGATCTCGGGGCCTGGCTGCCGGGGCGGAAAGTGCTGATCTCTCCTAACTGGATAGAGAGCGTGGACTGGGAAACCTCCGAGGTCTTCGTGGACCTCAAGCGGGAAGCCATCCGCAGCAGCCCGGAGTTCGATCCGTCGCGGCCCGTCCGCGTGGATTATGAGAGCAGCCTGTACGCCCACTATGGCCGGGTAAAGCCCGCGGACAAGGCGGCCGGCGCCGGGGCTTTGCCGGGCGGCGGAAAGCGGTAAGCCCGGCTGAGCAGCGGGGCGTTTTCCGGAAAGGAATGTTCAGGGCGGAGCGCAGAGCGGGGGCCGGCGGCCCACGCCCGTCCCGTTATTTGCCCAGGATATAAAGGAGTATGCCCAGCAGGGCGATGCCGCCGCCCAGCTGCATGAGCAGTTCGCCCGAGGATTCTATGCCGGCCACGTAGGCTTCGCAGCCCTGGTCGGCCACTTTCTCAACACCGCCGCCGAAGAAGCACGGGGTGGCGACGCCGTCGGCCTGGCGTTTTTTCAGGTCGGCCAGGAAATACGGCGGAACCTCCAGGGCGGAATGCGCCGCCAGGTAGTTCATGAAGTCTTCCAACGGCTGCGGCGCGCCCAGCACGGTCACGGTTTCGTCCTCGTTGATTATCTGTTCGGATCGCCTGGTGGCGCCGTCCTCGCACAGGTCCGAAAACACGCCGCCGGATTCCTGCTCTTCCGGCTTGCACAGGGCCGCGCTGCCGGCGTGCGGCAATACCACGGCGCAGCCGCCCTCGCGGTCGCGCACGAAAAACGCTCCGCTGGCGCGCGACCCCAGCAGCGCCCAGTGCGTCCGGCGCCCGCCCTTGGAGGTGTAGCGCGTCTCCTTGCGGTAGGTCCGCTCCAAGAAAAAAACGCAGGGCTTGCCCGTGACCGGGGCGGCCAGGGTGGTCTGGCATTGCGCCCGCCCGGTGACGAACTGCCGCGCGCCCGCCGCAAGGGAGGCGGCAGGCAGGCAGGGAACGGACCTGAGCGCTTCGCCCCTGCCGCGTTTGAGTATGCCGGCCGCCGTCATGGCGGCCCCGATAAACGCGACAAAGAGAGTTATAAAAGTGTTTTCAGGCATGGGCGCGGGGCTCCTGTCACGGATAGCTGCCGGGCGGGGGCTGCGGCTCCGGCCCCGGTCCCTGGCGGCAATATTCTACCAAATGGCCGCGCGCCCGCCGCTGCGCGCGGAATAATCGATTGTGTTATAATAGGTCCGCATTGCTCTTAAGGAGAAGCCCATGAAAATTCATCGCATCCTGTTCGCGCTGCTGCTGACCGCCCTGCCCGGCGCTGTCGCGCGGGCCGGGGAGCTTACCGGCCCCGAACTGAAGAAGGCGCTGCAGGAGAATCCCGAAGTGCTGCTGGAGGCCGTCAGGGTGAACAGGGCCGCCATCTTCTCCATCCTCAGCCGGGCCGCGCAGGAGGAGCAGGCCCGCCAGAAAAAAGAAGCCGCGGAGGCCGAGGCCCGGGCGCTGGACGATACTTTTAAGGATCCGCTCGTGCCGGCGATAGACGGCGGCACGCGCATCCGGGGCGAGAAAGGGGCCAGGTATACGCTGGTGGAATATTCAGATTTCCAGTGCCCGTACTGCGTGCGCGGCTTTCAGAACGTGGAGGAGCTGCGCAGGAAATACGGGCGCGACCTGCGCGTGATCTTCAAGCATTTGCCCCTGCCCTTTCACGCCCAGGCCATGCCCGCCGCGCAGTGGCTGGAAGCTGCGGCCCTCCAATCCCCGGAGAAGGCCTGGGCCTTCCACGACGCCCTGTTCTCCAACCAGGACAAGCTCGGCGCGGAGTTCTTCAGGGAGACCGCGAAAAACCTCGGGCTCGACGCGGCGAAGTGCGAGGCGGACGCCGCCGGGCAGGCGGTCAGGGACCGCATAGCCGCGGATATGGCGGAGGCGGGAAAATTCGGTTTCAAAGGCACGCCGGGGTTCCTGCTCAACGGCATCCCGGTGAAGGGCGCCTACCCGGTGGAATACTTCGACGAGCTTATAAAGAAGCTGGACGCGGCAAAAACCAGGTAGCCAAGAGGTCCGCGCAGGCAGCTGCCGGACCGGCGCGGGCGCCCGGGACCGGCGACCGCTTTATTTTTCCGGTTTGAAATATCCCGAAAGGGCGGCGGCGGCGTTGGCGGCTATCAGCTCGTTGCCGCGCGGCGTGCAATGCCCGAAATTGCCGGCGAACAGGTCCATGAAATAATAGACATAGCCTTTTTCCGCGACAGCCTTTTGAAAGGTCCGCTCATTGTCGATAAAGATCACGTCATCCGCCCCGTCGAACTGCGCCTGCAGCTGGGCCAGGCTGCACATCGGGTACTGCATCATGGCCAGGCGGACGCCCCGCGCTTTCAGCAGCCGCCGGATCTCTTCGAAATTTGAACGCGTGGTTTCGGTGTAGAGCCCGCGCGCAGCCGCAAGCTGCTCGGCGTAGGGCCGCGCCAGCTCCGGGCGGCCGCTCTCCCGGTAAAGGCTGGCCAGGGCGCCGGAGATCTTCTCGTCGTGCGGATTGTGCGCGCGGACTTTCTGCAGCAGGGTTTCCGCTTCGGAATATCTTTTTTCCTTGAGGTAAAGCCAGGTCAGTTCGGAAACGGCCATCCGGTGTTCGCCGTTAAGGTCCCTGAAATCTATCGCCTTCAGGTAAGCCGCTTCGGCTTTTCCCGTCAGCCCGGCGTCCCGGTAGAACTCGGCCAGGTACAGCCAGTTCTCCGCGCTGGGATTCAGCGCCGCCGCCTTCTCCATCAGGCGTATCTTGTCCTCAAGGCCGGCGGCGATCCTGGCCAGCGAGCTGAAGATGAAACTGTTGCCGGGCGCCAGGCGCGCGGCCTGCAGCAGCAGCTTTTCGCCCCTGGCCTCCAGCTCCGGGCGCTGGCTGCCCGCGCCCTGCCGGGCCCAATGCGTTCCCTGCAGGTACAGCGCTGCCGCGTCGGCCGGGTTGCGGTCAAGCCTCCGCTGCAGGGCGGCTTCCAGCTTTGCGGCGTCCGGGTACTGCTGCTGCGCCAGCAGGTACGGGTCCGGCAGTTTTACCTGACTTATCAGCGGCGCCGGTCCGGGCAGCGGCCTGAGGGCCGCCGCCTTGTTGAGGTTGAGCGCTATTGATATCCAGCGGTACAGGCGGAAGTGTTTGAAAAGCGGGCTTTCCTGCGCGCGGATGCCTTCGTAATACCGGATAAAGCCGTCGTTGATGCCGATCATCAGTATTACCAGGTCCGGGCGCACTTCGTCGAGGTTGGCCGCCAGGTCTTGCCGCACCCGGGTGGAATCCGCCCCCATCACCCCTTTGTTTATTACGCTGATGCCGGCGGCGGGATAGCTGGCCGCCAGCAGGTTCTCAAGCTTGGCGGGCCAGAGATCGCCCGAGCCGGCGGTCATGGATTCTCCCAGGCACATTATCCGGTAGCCGGTCTTCCCGAGGGCTATGCTGTTGCGCCTTTCCTGCGCATAGCTGAACAGGACGCCGGCCAGCCGCAGGGCCGCTTCGGCGGCCAGCGCCGCGCAGAGAAGGCCCAGCAGGAAAACGGCCAGTTTCCTGGCGGCCTGGGATCCGGGTCGTGCGGGGATAGGATCGGCCGGGTTCATTTTTTTTGCGCGGTTAAAGGCGGACCGGAGCCTTCTAACAGCCAGAGAAAGGCCGCGGGGAACCTTTGCGCCCAGGCTTTTTCATTATGGATGCCGCCCTGGTCCACGACATAGCGCTGCTCGACGCCCCTTTTTTTAGAGAAAGCGGCCGCCATCGCGCCGGCGTCAGTCAGGTATTCCGGCCCGTGGTCGCCTTCTTCGGTCCCTACGTCCATGTAGACGCGCAGCCCCTGCGGCAGGCGCGCTGTTTTCAGCAGCGCGGCCGCCTCGGCCCGCGCGTACCAGAAAGAGGGGGAGAACAGGCCCGCCCGGGAAAAGACGCCGGGATATTTCAGGGCGGCATAAAAGGAAATTATGGCGCCCAGCGAGCTGCCGGCTATGCCGGTGCTCTCGCGGCCCGGCAGGGTCCGGAACTTCCTGTCCGCCAGCGGCTTCAGGTCCTCTATGATAAAGCGGGCGTATTTGTCGCCCCAGCAGCGCCCGCTGCCGTCCCTGCAGCCCCAGGGCGAATACTCGTTCCACCGCTCCACGCCGCCGTTGTCTATGCCGATCACAATGGCGCCCGCGGTCTTTTTTTCGCGCACCAGGGCGTCGATGGCTTTGTCCACGCCCCATTCCCCGCAGAAGGACGCCTGCGGGTCGAAAAGGTTCTGCCCGTCGTGCATGTAGAGCACGGGGTAGCGCAGGTCCGACGCCGCGTAGCCCGGCGGCAGGTAGACCCAGATCCTTCTGCCGGCGACGCCCAGCTGGGGTATGTCCATGTAAAAAGTGGAGACCTCCCCCGCGGGGAGTTTCGGGACCTGGCGGGCGGCGCGTTGTTTTTTCATATGGTTGCGGCAGCGGAGCAATAATATTCTACCAAACCCGAAAAGCCGGCCGCCAAAAAAACAAAACCGCCGGCTGCCCGGCGGCGCAGGGGGCGCGGCTTGTTCTTCAATTGAGTTTCCCGGCCTTCGCGTAGGCCAGCGCGGCCTTGATGCGGTCGGCCCTCGCCTGCGAGGCGCCCATCTTCCCGTCTTTCAGCAGGCCGAGGATGACGGTCATCCAGACCTTGAATTCCCTGCCTGTTTTTTCGTTTTTCGTGGTCATAACAGCCGCCGCGTCACGTAGCCGTTCCTGGTTATAGTCTACAGGACGCGGCGCTGAAAATCCCGAATAAATACCGAACTAGCGCGCGGGTTTTACCGCCAGTTTTTCGCTGTAGGCGTCCACGCTGAAAATATTTTCCAGCGGCAGCCGCGGCGGGCGGCCGGCTTCCATGGCGGCCTGCTGCGGCGTAAGGGCCGAAAGGTCGCCGCTTTTGCGGCCTGCGATGAGCAGGGCGAGCACCAGGTTCCCCTCGGGAATACCCAGTTCCAGGCGCACTTTTTCATTGTCGAAGCCGGCGATGGGGTGCGCCACCAGCTCCAGTTCGGTGGCGCGCAGCTGCATGGCCGAGACCGCCATGCCCAGGTCGAAAAGGTAATACTCCCTTTCCTTAATAACGCAGTCGCTCTCTTTTTTCGCGAAGGCGGCTATGATGAGGGAGGCGTTCCTGGCCCAGTCGTTGCCCTTGCTCAGGCAGGCGTGCATTTTTGCCAGGGACTGCTTGGACCTGACAAAAACGAATTTCCACGGCTGGTTGTTGAAGCAGGATGCCGTCAGCTGCGCCGCGGCGGCCAGTTCCTGCATTACGGCGTCCGTTATCTCCGCCGGGCCCAGCGCCCTGTAACCGCGTCTTTTTTCAATGGCTTCTTTTACGTTCATGGTATTCCCCCCGGCGCCGGATCATTGTGCCGGCGACAGCCCTATAATACAAAAAACGCCGGCGGTTTGCTCCGGTCGCCCGGGGCGGCGGGGCGGCTGGCGGCGCGGCGGCCGCTGAAAAACTTGCACAAAACTTGCACAGGGTATCCGCCTACCGCTATAATAACATTGATGGCAGAGCTCAGAGGCCGGGTGCTTGTCGTAACCATCGGAAAGGAACTCCTTGACGAGATCACTCCGTCCATGTCCGGCCGGGGGCTGGAGCTGGTCTGCGTGCCTTCCCTGAAATACGCGGCCGACCGGCTCGCCACCGGTGATTGCACCGCCCTGGTGGTGGATTTTGGCAAGATCGCCGTTACCGAGCGCGAGGCGGCGGTGGCCCTGCATAAACAATTCCCCAAGGTGCATTTCTTCATGCTGGAGACCACCGGCAGCATTTCGCCCACTGTGCCGGCGCCGCTGCGCCGCCTGAGCTGGCCGCTGCCCATGGGGTTCGCGGACCAGGTCCGCGTCATCGCGCGTTCGGTCGTCATCCTGGCCGACCAGGTCCTTTTTACTACCGGTGCGGTGCAGACCGCCTTCCAGCAGTCCGGCGTGCAGCCGGTGTCACTGGACTCAGTGCAGGGCCTCCCCGATCTTATCCTCCAGCAGAACGAAGCGCGCATAGCCGCCACGCAGCCCAAGAAGCCCAAGAGCCTCTGGTCGGCGCTGGGCGGAACGGAGGAGCCGGCGCCCGAGATCTCCAATTTGCCGGGGAATTTAGTGGTGGCCCAGTTCGCAGGAACGCCGGCCGAGGCCGAAGCCCTGGACGCGGCTATCCGGAGCGCCGCCCCTGAAGCCGTCTGCTACGTTATTTCCGGCGTGGACACGGCGCGCTACGCCGTAGGGGCGCTCAAGGAAGGGCAGCCGGTGGCGCTGCCGCGGGACCTGGCCGGGCGCATCGCCGGCATCCTGATCGACAGCAGCGAGGGCGGCGCCGTCCGCTCCAAAGAGAAGGAGCGCGACCGCATCCTGCTGCTGGATAATTTCAAGCCGACCATGGACGAGCTGGCCCAGGCGCTGCGCGGCGCGGGCTACGAGGTCACGGCCTCGATGGACGGCGGGGAAGGCCTGAAGATCTGCAAAAAGGACGCCTTCCACCTGGCCGTCATCGGCACCGCCATAACCTTCGCCGAGCACTCGGGCGCGGAGCTGGCCCAGAAGCTGCGCGAGCGCGATCCCGACCTGCGCATAATTTTCATGGTGGACCGCTATCCCCTGCAGGCCGCGCTGCAGGGCGTCAGCCAGGTGGTGGAGCTGGGCCTCGACGACGCGCTGCTCAAGCCGGTGGAAACCTCGCGCCTGATCTTTTCGGTGGAGCGGGCGCTGGAGCGGCGCTTCCTGCTGCTGGAGAACGCGCGTCTGCTGAAAGAGACGCAGAGCCTCAACCAGCAGCTGGCCGCGGTCAACGGCTTCCAGAAGAATTTCTTCGCCATGGTGGCGCACGACGTGAAGAGCCCGCTGACCGCCATCCTCGGCTATTCCGAACTGCTCAATATCAAGCTGAAGAACCTGCCCAACGAGCTAAGGTGCGCCGGCAATATCCATACCGCCGCCAAGACGCTCAATGTGCTGATCTCGGACCTGGTGGACCTGGCAGCCATAGAATCAGGCAAACTGCGCGTCGAGATAACCACGCTGAACCTGCTGGCGGTGGTGCGCGACGTGTTCGCGCGCGTGGAGATAGCGGCCCAGAAACGTAAACTCGGCATGACCGTGGAAGCTCCGCCGGTTCTGCCGCCGCTGGCCGGCGACGACGCGCGCATCGGCCAGGTGGTGCAGAACCTGTGCACCAACGCCATCCAGTACACCAAGGAAGGCGGCAAGATCACCATAAAGGTGGAGACCCTCCCCGACCGCGTGGTCGTGAGCGTCATCGACACCGGCATCGGTATCTCCAAGGAAGACCTGCCTCGCGTGTGGGAGCGGTTCTTCCAGACCAAGGAAGCCCAGGGCATGCGCAAGGCCGGCTTCGGTTTGGGCCTCAAGATCGCGCGCGAGATCGTGCTCAAGCACGGTGGTGAAATGGGCATCGAGTCGGAGCTTGGCGTCGGCTCGCGGTTCTTCTTCCACATACCGATAAAGAAGTAGCCCCTTTAACTCACAAAAACAAAACCGCCGGGCGCTCGCCCGGCGGTTTTGCTTGACTGGCGAAGGCCGCCGCCCGCGGCGGCCGCCTAAAGCCACTCGAGCAGTTCGGAGATGCAGGAATTGTCTATTATGCAGCGCCAGGCGCCGGCTTCTTTTTTAAAGACATAGGTGGAGATCCTTTCAACAGAAAAATCCGGGTCGGTCTTGAGCCGCGCCTTTGCCAGCCTTTTTCCCAGGACCAGCGCGGTATCGCCGGCCACCGTGATAGCCAGCTTGTCGTGGCTGGTAGTCAGGCTGTCGCCGAAGTAGGCCGAGATGCCTTCCAAAGCTTTGCGTATCTCCGCCTTCCCTTTTGTGAAAACCCCCGGCCTTACCACCAGCACGGCGTCGTCGGAATAAAACTCCAGCGCCGCGCCGAAATCCCGGCCGTTGATGGCTTCATCGCATTTCTTGATGACCTGCCGCAGTTCCTCTTCTATCATGCAGCCCCCGTTGCCGCTCCGGCCCCCGGCGTCCTTCCCGCAGATTAAACAATATCCCCGGCCGTAAAGCAATGCCGCCGGGCCGCCCGGTTCCTGGTTTTGCGGGGGAGGCTGCGGCCGGCGGTTATGCGCAATAGCGAGGCGGGACGGAGCGGGCGTTGTCCCGGGCAGGTGCGGGCCTTTGGCCCCGCCGCCTATTTTGCGGCCACGGCGGCTTTTTCCGCGCGGTGCAGGCCTTCCGAAACTGTTTCAAAGTTCAATCTGCCGTCGCCCGGGTTTATGCACCCGAAAGCGTAGCCGCCGTGGACCTCGTAATGCGCCGCGGCCTGCCCGCCGGACTTAAGGAGCTCCGCGCATTTAGCGCCGAACCAGTCACCGTCGATCTTAACTTTTTCCGGGACCGCAGCCGAAGAATAGGCCAGGTCGAAAGCGGTCTGGTAAAGAGCGTAAACAAATACCGCGGAACAGAAAGCGCCGATATCTCCGTCTATCTCCGAGATATTGAAAGCGAGGGTCCTTTTGTAAAGTATCCCGTTCCTGGTGATAAGTTCGTCCGTGGCTGTTCCGGTCTTGTAGGTTTTAACCGTGTTGCCCTCCAGCTGGCCGGGGCCGACCAGGGTCAGCCTTATCAATTCCAACTTCTTCCCGTAACGTTTTTCAATGTCGGCCAGGCTCCGTTTCAGGGGAAGGATGTCCTGCGTTAAAGGTATTCCCGCCGCCGCGGAGCCCGCGGGCGCCCTGTCAGCGCGGGGCTCGTTGCCGGGTGCTGACGCCGCGGTGACGGGCAGGGGCACCGCGGCGGCAGTTTGCTGCCGGCGCAGGGAGCTGTAGAGCGCGTATGCGAGGCAGACGATGAGCAGCCCCATGCCTGAGAGATAAACTATCTTCGCCACGTCCGGGCGGGCGGCGCCGGCCGCCGCGCCGGATCCGGCGCTCGCGCCCTCCGTTGCGTCCGCCGGCTGCAAAAGCCTGCCGCAGCGCGCGCAGGCCGGCGCTGCCTGCGCAAGTTCAGCGCCGCAATCGGGACATTTTATCGGTTCCATATCGCTGCCGCCGCTTCAGGGCGGTGAAAGGGTCCGGCTCTTAAAGTCTTTGCGGAGGGCGGGTCTTCAGGATCTGATGCAGGCGGGAGGCGATCAGTTCAGTCCTGGCGGGCTTTTCAAGGAACTCGCGGACATTGGCTTGCTGCCTGATCAATTCGGAAGTCGAGCGGTCCAGCTGGCGGCCCGTCAGGATTATAACGGGGATATCGGCGTTGCCGTCGGCCTGCAGCGCCTGCAGCACTTCAAAGCCACCGGCCTTGGGGAGGTTGAGGTCCAGGAGGATGATATCAGGGGCGCAGGCGAGGACCTTGGCCTGGGCGTCAGCGCCGTCCGCGGCCGTCTGCGCCTTGAAGCCTTCCTTGCGGACCAGGCTCTCGAGCAGGTCGCGTATGTCCTGGTCGTCGTCGACTATCAGCACCGTCTTGTCCGCAGAACTTGAAAAAACGGCATTGTCGGTCATGGGCTCCTCCGCGATCAGCAGGACTATATTTTAGCACTTCTGCCCTGCGCCGGTAATTGTGCCGGCAGGCAGGCGGGCGCCGGCGGTCAGCGGCGTTCCCGGGCCAGCGCCGGCCTGGCGGGAGCCGCGGCTTTCGCTGCCGGGGGCGGGGCGATCATATCCCCGAGCACGCGGGCGGCTTCTTCGAGCACATAATCCCTGGCGGCGGGGGCGCGGGCGTAATCGGCGCCTGCCGCTGCGGCAGATGAGACCTTTATATCCGCCGCTATGGCTCCGGAGAGCGTCACCGGAGAGCTTGAAACTGCCGCCGCGGCCTGCGCCGGGGCCGCGCCCGACGAATAGGCTATTTCCATGGCCGAGGTGGAATTTAGCACCAATGGTTTTCCCGCCGCGATGTCCTGCAGTGTTACCGGCGTGACGGACAGCGGGGGGGCCTTGCGCGCGGCGCGCTGCCTGTTGCGTCCGGCCTGCCGGTCCTGCTCCTCCTTGCGCTCTGCCGAACGCCGGGCGTAGTTAAGGGAGACGGTCTTGTCCTGCTTGCGCTTGAGGTAAAGGGCGATGTCCTGTCTTACGAACTTGAAATCCAGGGAGGCCGCCACGCGGGCCGCCGAGGCCGCCCGCAAGCGCGCCAGTTCCGCGGGGCTCACCGCGTTGCCGCTGTCGTAAGCGGCCGGGGGGATCTGGTCGTAAGCCAGCGCATTGGGCAGCGAAGCTTCGGTCACGTCCAGGTGGTCGGTCAGCGCCGGCAGCTTTATGTCGGGGGTGACGCCGAGGTTCTGGGTGGAGCCTCCTGAAACGCGGTAGAATTTCTGAATGGTCAGCCTGACGCCGCCCGCCTTGTACTGGCTCAGGGCCGGCGGCATATACTGGTCCAGGTCCACCACGGTCTGCACCGTTCCCTTGCCGAAGGAACTTTTTTCTCCCACCAGCACGGCGCGCCCGCGGTCTTTGAGCGCCGCGGAAACTATCTCCGAGGCCGAGGCCGAGAAGCGGGAATCGAGCACGATGACGGGGCCGGTATAGTCGGGCCCGGTCCCGGGCGTGCGCAGCACGCGGACGCCGCCGCGGCCGTCGCGCACCTGCACCACCGGCCCGCTCCCGGCGAAGAACCCGGCCATGGTCACCGCTTCCTCCAGGGAGCCGCCGCCGTTGTCCCGCAGGTCCAGGATAATGCCCTCCACTCCCTGCTGTTTCAAATATTCGAGCAGGGTCTTAACGTCCCGCGCGGAGCTCTCCTCGCCCGAGGGGCCGAACTTGGAGTAGAAAGAGGGGAGTTTGATCACGCCCAGCCGCAGGTCCCGGCCGTCCTTGCCCGGGAGCAGTACTACCTGCGCCCTGGCCTGCTGGTCGCGCAGCAGGATCTTCTCGCGCACGAACGAGACCTCGGCGCGGGCCGCGGGGTCCAGCGCGTCGGCGGGAATTAACCTTAAGCGGACAATGGTGCCCTTGTCGCCGCGGATGAGCTTTACCACGCGGTCCAGCTTCATGCCCACGATCCCCGTAAAAGGGCCGTCGGCGCCCTGCGCCACGGCCTCTATGCGGTCGTTGGGGCGCACCGCCGCGCTTTTTTCCGCCGGCCCGCCGGGCACCAGGGCAATGACCTTGGCGTAGCCATCCTCCGTCTGCAGCGTTACGCCGATACCTACCAGCGAGATGCCCAGGCCGATGTCGAAATTCTCCTCAGCGGGCGCGCCCATGTATTCGCTGTGCGGGTCATAGCAGGCGGTCAGGGCCGTGAGGTAGCTCTGCAGCACGTCGCCGGCGTCCAGCTCCTGGTAATTATCCAGGAGGCGGTCATAATTTTTTTCTATGTCTTTGGCCCGGTCCTCCGGCTTGGCGCCGTCCAGCTGCGCCTGGAGCATGTCGTATTTCACTTTTTTGCGCCATAGCTCCCGCGCCGCGGCCTCGTTGGCCGGCCAGGGGGCTTTGCTGCGGTCCGCCTCTATGGTCTCGTCCGAGGTGAAGGTAAAGGTCGAGCGCGCCAGCTCATGCGCCCAGCCCACCCGTTCCCGGAGGCGCGTCATGAACCGGTTGAAGATGAAATAGGCCGGTTCCGCGTCGCCGTCTTTCAGGCGCGGGGCCAGGCCGGGGCCGAACCTGGAATCAAATTCCGTGATGTCCGGGGCGATGAAGAACAGGCGCAGCGGATCGTACCTGCGCAGGTAGAACTTCAGCAGCTCGCCGGAGGTTTCGGCCGTGACGGGCTTATGCGCATAGTGGCCGTCTTCAAGGATGCGCGTTACCAGCATGGCTACCGCGGGCGCGGCCGTTCCCGCCTCGAGGGTCCCGGTGGAAACCGCGGCGCAGGGGGCCGCCGCCAGGGTCAGCAGGATAAGCAGGGTGGCGGAAAATTTAAGGCGCGTCATCAGGGCTGAGCCGCCGCGGCGAAGAGGTGAAATCATACGAGTATTTTACCCTATCCGGCTTGTATAATAACAACACAAAATACGAAAGCTCCTGCGCCTTGCCCCGGCGCTGCTCCGTTAAAGCGCCGGAGCCTGCTCCGGCTGTGCGGCCGCGGCGGGGGCGGGGGCGGCGGTCGAAGTGAAGACGGCGGCGGACGCTGCGGCCGCCGTGGAAACCGGGACCTCCTGGTCCCGGCCGGCGGCATCGGGCGCGGGCCCCGCCGCCTCGGCGTTAAAAGCCCCGAAGTTGTGCCGCAGGGCCATTTCCGCGTAGGCCATGCCGGAGATGTGGCGGATAATGTCGCCCCGGGTGCGCATCCAGCGGAAGTAGCGGCTGGCGGCGCCGGTTTTTTGTATCAGGCCGATGACGATGTAAGGGAAGCGCTTGCCGTCTTTGCGCAGCGCCACCAGGATGCCCATGTCCCCGCAGAGATGGCAGGTGGTGCCGGTCTTGTCGTAAACCTCCGTGGTCTGCGGCATGCCGTGCGCGCCGGAATAAAGGCGGTTGCGTTTGGGCAGGTTCATCACCCGCTTTATTTCGGCGGAAGAGGGCAGTTTGTCGTTCCAGAGGGCGTGCAGGAAAGCGGTATAATCCCGCACCGAGGCTTTGTTGCGGTAGGTGTGGCCGTTCCTGGGGATGTATTCCACCAGGAGCAGATCGCGCAATATGTTCCCGTAATTATGACTGAGCAGCTGCTGGACCCCGGCCGGGCCGCCCAGCAGCCGCATGAACCAGTCCGCGGCTGCGTTGTCCGAGTCGCGGATCATTTCTTCCAGGTGTTTTTTCGCCGCGTCCGTGTATTGCTGCCGCCCCTGGGCGACCTCGTGGAAATAGGCCAGGGCGATGAAGGGCTTTAACAGGCTGGCCGACTGCAGCAGTACGTCCTCGTTTATGCCGGCGAGCTTGGTGTCGTCGGCCAGGTCGTAGATGGCCCAGGCCGTGCTCTCGTCCTTTTTTACGCCGCCGGTCCGGCGCAGGTCTTTAAGATATTTATCTATCCTCGCCTCGAAAGGCAGGTCTTTATCCGCGTCCGCTGCGGCGGTGCGCACGGCTGGCGCGGCTGGCCTCTTCGCCGCCGGCGGCCTGGCCGGGGCCGCGGGCGGGGCGGCGGCCCAGCCGCCGGCTTTTACCGGCACGGGCGCCTGCAGCCCGTGCGGGGCCAGCATGCGGGCGTGGGCCCTGGCCACCGCGGCGGCCGAGCCCAGGTCCCCGCGGCGTTCATAGATCACGGCGTAGCGGCCGTCGGCGCGCACCACGCGCAGGCGGCGCGCCACGTCGGGGCCCAGGATATGGGCGACGCTCGCCTTCGCGGCGTTGATGCCGGGCAGGTCGCCGCTCCGGAGGTACAGGATATCGTAGGAGGTCCCTTTCGCGGCCGCGGCGCCGGCGCAAAACAGCAGCAGGGCCGCCAGGCGCAATGCCTGCATGGCGGAGCGGCGCCTTTCAGCGGTTCCCTTTGATGCGGACATGGATGCGAGAGGCCCCGTCATTCGATATTAAGATAACAGAAAAATTTCAATTTATGTTCAAGTATTGCGCTGTGCGCTTGCGCGATCACCTGTGCGCCTTTCAGCGGCGCAGGGGCCGCGGCGGCCTGAGGAGGTCCCGCGTATCAGGACTTTTCCGGCGGGAACTGCGCGGTCACCTTGCCGTTCTCGTCGAGGAACTGCAGGCCCGGGGTCCCGTCGGGAGCGACCTGGATCACGATGCGCTTGCGCGCTTCCCGGTCGCGCAGCACTATCGCCGCCGAATGGTCGCCGTTCTTGCCTGCGAAAATACGGTTTTTGAGCCCGTAGAGCTTGCGATATTTCGCGGCTTCGGCGTCTTTCTCCGGCCCGTCTTTCATGGCGGCCAGCTTCGCCGATGCGTCCAGGTCCATGGCGATTTCGGGGGCGTCGTTCACCCAGAGGCCCGCCGAGCGCTTCCCGTTATCCTCGCTCTGCATCAGCTGCACCACCTGGTCCTGCTCGTACTGGTCGAAGGTCAGGCTGCCGCCGGCCGAAACCTTGCCGTCCGGGCCCCTGGCGCCTCCGAAAATAAGGCCCCCGTTCTCCGTGCCCTCGTCATTGTAGAATAGGAAGCCGGTGGTTTTCCTGTCGTACTGGCGTTCTTTTCCTTTCATTATCAAGCCGGGAAAACGGGCTTTATCGGAGATGACCAGCCGCAGCGTGCCGTCGGGCTCCACCACGTTGATGCGCTTCACTTCTATTTCGTCGAAGCTGGCTTTTTTGCCGCCCGCCGGCGAAGATCCGCTGAGCAGCAGCACCAGCAGCGCGGCCGTGACGCTGCCCGAATAGACGGCCAAAAACCTCGGGTCTGAAAGAGATTTCATGAAAGCCTCCAGGTGAATGTATGACTCGTGTCCGAAGTCCGAACCCGCATCCGGGCGCGCGCCGCCCGTATAATATATCAAAATATCCCGTGAGAGGCCTGCCGCCCCTTGCCCCGCGCACCCGGGCAGAGGGAACCCTTGTGTCGGTTCCCCCCGCCCAGGGAAAATTAGGGCGGGGCCCCCTTCCGCAACGGGTGCGCGGGGCAAGGGGCGGCAGGCCGACAGTGCGATCTGTGGGGGGGCGGTCTGGGAATGTGTGTCGCAAACACGGGGTCGCGCACACCGTGCGTGCCCACGCATAAACCGCATAGCGGTTTTGCGCGGGCCCGCCTCGGCGTTTTTGCTACGTAAAAAAACGCCTGCGGCCTTGCGGCCCGGACGCGAGACATAATTATGTCTCGCTCTAAAGCCGGGCCTCACCTCCTCACTCGGCCTCGGCGCTTACGCAAGCCTCGGCCTCCGTGAAGGTTTGCGACACACATTCCCAGACCGCCCCTGCAGCGCGTGGTTTGGAGGACTAGCCCTAAAGTCTTTCCACTCTTCCCTTCTTATTTTCTAGAATATCGGTGACGGGCGGTGGTACCGAGGATAAAACTATGGACAAGAAAAAAGTTCTTCTGATCATACGCGACGGGTGGGGCATGGCCAAGCCGGATAAGTACAACGCCGTGGCCAACGCCAGGACGCCCAACATGGACCGCTACCTCAAAACCTATCCCAACAGCGTGCTGGAACCCGCCGGCGAGGCAGTCGGGCTGCTCAAGGGCTACCAGGGCTCCTCCGAAGTGGGCCACCTGAACATGGGCGCCGGCCGCATCGTTATCCAGGAACTCAAACGCATCATGGACATGATAGAGGACGGCACCTTCTTCGCCCTGCCCGCCCTGGCCGCCGCGCTGAATAACTGCGTGAAAAATAACTCCGCCCTGCACCTGATGGGCCTGGTCCAGGACGAAGGCGTGCACGCCCACCAGGACCACATGTACGCCATAATGCGCCAGGCCCGGAAAATGGGCATAAAGAAAGTCTATGTCCACTTCTTCGCCGACGGCCGCGACACTCCCCCCAGGAGCGCCCTCAGCTATTTGAAAATGATGGAGGAAGTGATAAAAGAAGTGGGCATAGCGCAGGTGGGCACCATCATGGGCCGCTACTACGCCATGGACCGCGGCGAAAAATGGAAGCTCACCGATGCCACCTATAACGCCATAACCAAAGCTGAAGGTGCGAAGGCGCTGAGCGCCGAGGCGGCCCTCACCGGCGCCTATGCGGCGCTGAAGAACCCCAACGGCCTGCCCATCGTCGACGAGTATATCCCCCCGACGATAATAGAAGGCTATCCCGGTCTTAAGGACGGCGACTCCGTCATCCACACCAACTTCCGCCAGGACCGCGCCATCCAGCTCACCAAAGACTTCGTAGAAGACAGCTATCCGGGCCGGCGCTGGAAGAAATTCGACATAACCTACTGCGGCCTCACCCGCTACTACGATGAATTCAGGTTCAGCGCCCTGCCCCCGATGGACGAGGGCGGCGGCATGGACAACCTGCTCGGCCAGGTGATCTCCGGGCAGGGCCTCAAACAGCTGCGCCTCGCCGAGACGCAGAAGTTCAAGCACGTCACCTCCTTCTTCAACGGCAAGCGCACCGAGGCTTATAAGGACGAGGACCAGGTGGAAGTGAAAGGCACCTGGGACCCGTCCAGTTTCGGCGAGCATCCCGAGATGAACGCCCCCGAAGTGCGCCAGCGCGCCCTCATGGAAATAGCCTCGCGGAAATACGACTTTATCGCGGTCAATTTCGCCAACTGCGACATGGTGGGCCACACCGGCATCTACGACGCCACCGTGAAGGCCGTTGAAATGGTGGACCTGTGCGTGGGCCAGCTGGTGGACGAGGCGCTGAAGCACGACTATACCGTAATGGTCACCTCCGACCACGGCAACGCCGAGGAAATGTGGAATTACAAGCTGGACATGCCGATGACCTCCCACACCACCAACCCCGTGGAATTCATCTACATCGCCGCGGACGCGGCCGGAGTGAAGCTGCGCCCGCACGGCATCCTTTCCGACATCGCCCCCACCGTGCTGCAGGTGATGGGGCTGCCGCAGCCCAAGGATATGACTTCGGGATCCCTGATCATCCCCTGAGCGGTTCCGGAGGCGCGCCTCATTGAGCTCCCGTTATGTTCATCAAACTCCGCGTCCATCCCGACTCGAAAAGGGACAAAGTCGTTAAAAGGAACGAGGATACTTACGAGATCTGGACCAAGGCCCAGGCGGAAAGGGGCCTGGCCAACGCCGCCGCGCTGCGCGCCCTGGCCCTGGCCCTGGGGGTGGACGTAAAAAAAATATTACTGATAAAGGGCGCCAGGCAGCCGTCTAAAATCGTCAAGATTTTGTAGTATAATTTATAAAATGATAAGTAAGAAAAACGCGCGCCTGGGCGCCCTGGCCGCGGTTATTGTCTTTGCTTCCACCACGGCCGTGCTGCTGGCGCGCCAGCTGAACCTGGGGCCCGTCAGGCCGGCGCCGGCTTTCCGCGCCTTCGGCCCGGCCGCCGCCCCCATACAGATCTACGAATACACGGACCTGGCCTGCCCGGCCTGCCGCTACGCCGCCGGCGCGCTGGAAGAGATGCTTAAGATCTACGGCGCCGGCATCCGGCTGGACTTCAAGCATTACCCGCTTAAGAATATACACCCGTGGTCCATGGACGCCGCTGCCTACGCGGACTGCGCCGGCGAGCAGGGGAAATTCAAAGACTACGCGGCCCTGCTGTTCGAGAGCCAGGAAAAATGGGCGCAGGCCAAAGACAAGCCCGCGGAGTTCGAAGCTTTCGCCCGGCAGCTGAACCTGGACTGGGGAAAAATGCAGGCCTGCTCCGTAGCCGTCGAGACCCTGAAGCGGGTGAAGCTCGATATGGCCGAGGGGGATGTTAAAGGCGTGAGCGCGACCCCCACTTTTTTCGTGAACGGCAAGAGGGCCGTGGGCGGGGGGCAGCTGCTGGAGCAGGCGAAGAAATTCGATATCCTGCTCAAGGGGTCCCGCTGAGGCTTTGGCCCCGGAATTGAAATGAACGAAAAAACCGGCCTTAAGGAAATTTTCGGACTGCTGGCCAGGCTGGCCGTGGGCGGCGTATTCGTTTATTCGGGCGTGATAAAAGCGCTGGCCTCCCCGGAAGAGTTCGCCTACGCCATAGAGAGCTACAAAGTCATCGGGGCCGCTCCTGCGCTGTGGGCGGCTTACGTCGTGCCCTGGGTGGAGCTTTACGCCGGGCTGCTGCTGGCCGCCGGCGTGTTCACGCGCTGGTCAGGGTTGTTCACCGGGGCCATGCTCGTGTTCTTCGAGCTGCTGCTGGCCCAGGCCCTGCTGCGCGGCCTGCCCGTCACCTCCTGCGGCTGCTTCGGCGCCGCCGGTTCCAATTCTTTAGCCCATGAATTCCTGCAGAACCTGGTCTTTCTGGCCCTGCTCTGGCCGGCCCTGTTCCTGGGCCGCGGCCTGTCGGCCGACGCGCTGGTGGAGGAAGAATGATGCGGCCCGCCATCCTCCTCGCGATAATGCTGGCGGCGGTCCCTGCGCTGCACGCCCTGCGGCCTTCCGACCAGATGAAGAGCACCCGCAGCAAAGCCGTCTGGATGACCGTGTCTTCGCTTAAGACCGGGGACGAATATTACCTGGAAGTGGTGCAGGACGGGCGGGCCGTGCTGCGCGAGGAAACCTCCAAGACCGTGCTCACCCGGCGCGGAACTGTTTCCGCGCAGCTGATCAAGGACTTCATCCGCGAAACCGAAAATTCCGAGACCGTAACCACCCGTAGCCGCAGGCTGGATAAAACGGTTTTTTACCGCGGCGAAGTGGTGCGGATCTCGGCTTACATCAGCGGCGAGCTTACCATGACCGAGGCCCCGCTGAATAAATTCGGCGAAGCCTTTAACTACGCTTTCGGCGAGATCCGCAAGGCGGTGGTGAAGCTGCCGGCGGCAACCGGCGTGGCCGCTTTCCTGCGGGCGGAGCCGCTGGAGGGAGAAGAGCTGGAAGCGTTCCGCGAAAAAGCCGCCAAGGACGGGGAAGTGACGAATATCGAAACTTACGATATCCAGAAGATCAAACCGCTGATGGCCGCGATAAAGGACGCCAACCGCCTTATCCCGCTGGAAACGGACGCGGACGTAAAGGAATTGCAGACGTTCATTACGGCGCGCCAGCTGTACGGGTTGCGCACGCTCTTCTACCTGCCCAGCACGCGCGGCACTTTTAAGTGCAGTGTGCTGGAAGCCTACCGGCGGCCGCCGCCCGCGGCGGAAAAGAAAGCGGCTCCTGCGAAAAAAGCCGCGCCGAAGAAGCGGCGCTGACAGCCGACGGAGTTACAGGGACCAATTATGACGGACGAACCGCGCGTTAAAATAACGGCTATCGACGACGACGAATCCATCCTGGAAGTATACGAGGCCGGCCTCGCCGCGGCCGGCTACGACCTCGTGACTTTCTCGGACTCCAGGCGGGCGCGGGAATTCCTGGATAAATGTCCGGCCGGCGACCTGCCCAACGTTATCCTGCTGGACATCATGATGCCGGGCCTCGACGGGATAACCCTGATGCACCACATCCGTTCGAAGGACAGCACCGCGCATATCCCGATCATCGCGATCAGCGGCCTTAACGACGCCGCTACCTTGAACGACGCCCTTCTTTTTGGGGCGATGGACTACATGGTCAAGCCGGTTGACATCGCGGTGCTGGCGGAGAAAATTCAGAAGGCGGCGGAAGTGTCGAAAAAAAGGGCGCCTAAGCCCTGAGCGGTAAATTGTTTTTCAAGCGGCGTACGGAAATCGAAAAACTGACTGAAGGTACGGGAGATTATATGTTGAAAATGCTTAAGACTGTTTTTACGCAGAAAACGAACGAGGGCACTACGGAGCGCCTGCTGCAGCTTTCCTTCGGTTATTTCGGTCTTTATGTGATAACCGGCTTCCTGGCCAAGTACTTCGAAAAAGTGATGGGCGTGGGCGGCATCCAGTATACTTTTTACAACACTATCGCCGGCGTGCTCATCTGCAACGGCGTGGTACTGGCCTGGGGCTGGTATAAATTCCAGTCCACGGACCGGGTTAAGTGCCTCGGCTTCGAAATCCCGCGCGAATTCTTTTACATCATCCCCAGCGGCGTCTGCACGGCTATCGTCATCCCCACCACCACGCTGATGTACACGCTGCCCATCTCCGTCATGGTGGCCATGATAATAATGCGGGCCAGCATCATCGTGATCAGCCGCCTTATCGACGAGGCGCAGATCCGCCAGGGCATCCTGCATAAAAAAGTTTACTGGGAAGAGAACGTGGCCGTGGTCATCGCCCTGGGCGCGGTGGCGATGCAGATGCTCAACTTCAAGGGCGCGGCCGCCACGGTGCAGGCCACCGGCAATTATGCCGGCTTCATCGGCCAGCTGTTCGTGTTCGACAAGTCCAGCTTCGACTTCCTGGGCAATGCGGCGGCCATGACCATCCTGACCTTCTACCTCACGGCCTATACCATACGCATTTACATCATGAACTACTATAAGAACACCCGCAAGCCCGGCGCCGTTTACGACACCAAGGGCTTTTTCGCGGTGGAACAGATCACTTCCACGCTGACCCTGGTGCTGGCCGGCCTGATCTTCTTCATGGCGGTGAATAAGCGGCCCGCCGAGCCTTACCTGCCGGCCGAGCGCCCCGCGGCTGCGCAGGCGGCGGAAGCTTCGCCCGAGCGCGCCGCGCTGGAAGCCTCGGTAGCCGGGGCGGAAGCCCTGCTGGTCTCGGATACCGTTAAGTTCAGCGCTGAAAACCGCGCCCAGACCGAAGACGCCATAGCGGCCGCGGCGCAGCTGTTGTCCTACAGGAAAGTGGCGCCGGAAACCCTCCGGGCCGCCGCCGAGGCCTTGAATAAGCCTGTCGCGGCCGTGAAAAAGACTTTCGCCTTCCAGTTCACGGAGGCGGCCAGGAACCCCACGCCCAAATGGGCGCAGACCATAGCGTCCGGCATCCCTTTCGGCCTGGCCGCGTTCTTCTCCGTGTTCCTGTTCATGTTCAAGGGCCGCACGGCCACTTTTGCGGGCCTGGTGAACCGGCTGACCTCGCTTATAGCGGGAACGGCGGCCACCATAATGGTCTGGTGGCTGATCAAGGACCAGAAGCTCCCCAAGACCGAGGACTGGGTGGGCCTGGTGCTGATGTTCATCGCCATTTATTTTATAGGCAAAGCGGAAAAGAAGCGGTCCTGCGAACTCGCGAAAGCGCATGAGATCGAGCCGGAAAAAGGCGCGGCTGCCTGCGCTCCCGCCGGGGAAGCGGCGGCCGGCGCCAAGTAGCGCGGCCGATCATCGGGAAGTTGCCGGGCCCCGGGCAGGGGCCCGGGGGCATAGCGGTGACAGTTTAGGAGAATTCCATGAGAATATTAGTTACCGGAGCGGCGGGTTTCCTGGGCAGCCACTTGTCGCGTTATCTGCTGGGCAAAGGCCATTCCGTGATCGGCATCGACAACTTCATAACCGGCAGCATCGACAATATCCAGGACCTGTTCAAGAATTCCAGGTTCGAATTCACCAAGTACGATGTCACCAATTACCTGCACGTGCCGGGCAAGCTGGACGCGGTGCTGCATTTCGCCAGCCCCGCCAGCCCCATCGATTACCTGAAATTCCCCATCCCTACCCTGAAAGTGGGCGCGCTGGGCACGCATAAGGCCCTGGGCCTGGCCAAGGAAAAGAAAGCCATCTTCATGATAGCTTCCACCTCCGAAGTCTACGGCGACCCGCTGGTGAACCCGCAGCAGGAATCCTACTGGGGCAATGTGAACCCCATCGGGCCGCGCGGGGTGTATGACGAAGCCAAGCGCTACGCGGAAGCCATGACCATGGCTTACCACCGCTACCACAAGATGCAGGTGCGCATGCTGCGCATTTTCAACACCTACGGGCCCAATATGCGCCTCAATGACGGCCGCGCGGTGCCCAATTTCATGACGCAGGCGCTGAAGAACAAGCCCATAACCGTTTACGGCGACGGTTCCCAGACCCGCAGCCTGTGCTATGTGTCCGACCTTGTTGACGGGATCTACCGGCTGCTGACCAGCGGGGAGAATTACCCGGTCAATATCGGCAACCCCCACGAGATCTCGCTGCTGGAGCTGGCGGAGACCGTAAAGCGCCTGGCCAACAGCAAATCCAGGATAGTTTTCCGGCCCCTGCCCGAGGACGACCCCAAGGTGCGCCGGCCCGACATAACCCGGGCGAAAAAGATCCTGAAATGGCAGCCCAGGGTGAACCTGGAAGAAGGCCTGCGGCAGACCATCGCTTATTTCAAAGCCAGGGTCTGACGCTTTCCCCGGATATTTCCTATTGACAGTCCCAAGGCAAAATAGGTTATATGTATGGGTAATTTAAGAAGAGATCCTTAAGGAGGACGTACAATGCCCGCAGCAAAAGCAAACTCGAAGTTCATGGCCCCCCTCACCCCCAACGAAGCCCTTGCCGAGATCGTAGGCGCGAAGCCTCTTCCCCGGACGGAGATCGTTAAGAAGATGTGGGTCTATATAAAGAAGAACAACCTGCAGGATAAGAAAGCCAAGCGCATGATCAACTGCGATGACAAGCTTGCGAAACTTTTCGCCGGCAAGAAGCAGTTCAGCATGTTCGACATTGGCGGAATGATCGGCAAGAACCTGAAGAAATAACGGTTGTTTCCTTTAACGCCGCCCGCTTTAAAAACGGGCGGCGTTTTTATTTGCGGCAATAACCGGGCCTTTGGGCCCAGGGCTCCCTGGGTCCTCCGGGTATTGACATTCGTCAACCCGTCCTTCATAATATAAGTGTTATGAAACTCAAGGTCACGGCCGCCGTACTGCTCACCGCCGCCCTCTTCCAGAGGGCCACGGCGCCCGTATCCGCCGGTCCTTTGAACGTGATCCCCTGTTCCATCTACGGCACGGACGACCGCGTGGATTACTACCAGGCCGATAAAGTAATGAAGAAGCTTGCGGAATCCACCGCGGCGCTGTTCAAGGATTCGGATATCCCTTTAGACGAAGCCAGCGGCCAATATAAGCTTAAACTCCTTTCCCTGAAGGATAAATACAACCTTAAACCCGGCCAGAACTTCGGCGCGCAGCCCGTGGGCGCTTTCTGTTCCGCGGCCCTGATCGGGGACGATACTGTCCTTACTTCCGGGCACTGCTTCAAGCCCGATCAGCGCGGCGGCCCCTGCGAGCGGGTTAAATTCGTTTTCGGTTACGCCGTAACTAAAGAGGGGGAAACGCCCTCCTCCTTCGCCGCCGCCGATGTTTACTCCTGCAAAGCGATAAAGTACCAGCGGGTGCAGGATGAAACCGCCAATTTCGCCTGCATGAGCGGCAACTGCAGGGAGAAGGCCCTGGCCGGGCTGGGTCCCGATTTCGCCATAGTGCAGCTGGACCGCAAGGTAAAAGGGCGCTATCCCCTGGCGGTCAGCCGCAAGGCCATAGCCGCCGGCGCCAAAGTTGCCGCCGTGGGCTATCCCAGCGGCCTGCCGGTGAAGGTGGCCGGCAACGGCAAAGTGCGCAGCGTTTCCAATAAAGGCTATTTTGTCACGGATCTCGACACTTTCGGCGGCAATTCGGGCGGGCCGGTGTTCAATACCGCTACTTTCAAGATAGAAGGCGTGCTGTCCCGCGGCGGCGTGGACTATGTATACGGCGCCGGAACCCCCGTAGAGGACCCCAAAAATCCCTACCTGCAGGTGCCGGGCGAAGCGAATGTTTATCCCCAGGAGGGCGGGCGCGGGGAGGACGTGACCCTGGCCACTGAATTTGAGTCCCTGATCCCGGTCACCGAGATGGAAAAAGCCCTGGATAACATGCAGCCGGCTTCTAAAAAGCCCCAGGTAACACCTGCTATTTATTACCCTGACGGCGGCGGCAAGGTGCAGCCGGCCATCTATAATCCTCCGCCCGCTTCCGGGCCCAGGGTCATCTCCATCTAAACCCCCGGAGCAAATAAAAAAGGCCGCGAGAGCGGCCTTTTTTTTGCCCGTTCTCGGCGGCTAATCGTGGCGCCGGTCTACCACGTAATGGCTTTTGCCGGCCGCTTTGGCCGCCTTTTTCAGTTCCGTGCCTATATTGCTCACCTGGGCGAAGGAGGTCAGCGGGCGCGTCATGTTGTTCACCACGCCCACTGAGATGGAAAGGAAGGGGAATTTCTTGATGTTGCCCTGCCTGTCCGTGGAAACGATGCTCCCGCGCTCCCTGTCGGCCTTGTTGTAAAAAGAAGGGGCTATTTCATCGAAGGTGCTGACTATGCGCCTGGCCAGTTCTTCGCACTTGTCGAAATCCGTTATCGCTATAAAGTCGTCGCCGCCGATATGGCCGATGAAATCCTGGGAATTCTCGTTCTGGATGGTGAGTTTTACCAGCAGGTTCGCGGTGGCCTTAATGATCCTGTCCCCGGCCTCGAAACCGTAATTGTCGTTGTAAGCCTTGAAATTGTTGAGGTCGATGTACAGCACCGCGAAACGCGCCCCGCGCTGGATCTCACGCTCCACCCGTGCCTGGATGGACGGGTTGCCCGGCAGTTTGGACAGCGGGTTGGTGTCCAGCACCTGCTTGTTGCGCTTCAGGATCATGCGGATGCGCGCCAGCAGTTCGTCGGTGTCCACGGGCTTGATCAGGTAATCGTCGATGCCCATGCTCAGTCCCTTGAGCTTGTTCTGCTTCTGGCTGTAGGCGGTGCAGATGATGATCGGGATATGGGCGAACAGCGGGTTGTTCTTCAGGTCCTGCGCCACCGCCAGCCCGTCCTTGCGGGGCATATTGTAATCCAGCACTATGATGTCCGGGTGGGTGTCGAAGACGGCGGCCATGGCTTCCACCCCGTCCACGGCGGTGGTCACGTCGAAGCCCGCGCTCTGTATCACTTCCGCCATCAGCTGCAGCAGGTCTTCCTGGTCTTCAGCCAGCAGCACCCGCGGGCGCGCGGCTTTGGGCGCGTCGGCGCCCGCCTCCGGCGCGGTGAAGACCGCGGTCTGCTCCTCGATAAGCTTCAGCAGGATGTCCCGGGGTATTTCTTTGGACACAATTTCCGGCAGCCCGGTAAGCACGCCGCGCTCCTGGTAATTGTCCAGGCGCAGCGCGCTTAAAATTATCACCGGGATGTCGGCGGTGGCGGCCTCGTCCTGCATTTCGGCCATTATGGCGAAGCCGTCCTTGCCCGGCATCATCAGGTCCAGCAGCAGCGCGTCCGGTTTTTCGGCGCGCAGGGCGTCCAGCAGCTTCAAAGAGTCGTTGACCACGATGGTCCGGTAATTATTGGCTTCCAGGAACATTTTCAGCAGGTCCGAGAATTCAGTGTCGTCGTCGGCCACCATTACGGTGACCGGTTTTTTCGGCGAAGGTTTGTCGGCGGTCTGCTGCAGGCAGTCTTTGAGCACCTCGAAATCCACGGGTTTTGTCAGGTAGCCGCTGACGCGCGGGGAGGGGCCGGTGACCACTTCGGTCTTTGGCGTCCGCGAAACCACTATGATCTTCTGGTTCTCGGTAAGGGGATTCTTCTTCAGTTCGGCCAGCAGGTCCAGCGGGCTGAATTCCTGTATCAGGATATTGAGGATGAGCAGGTCCGGCTTCCAATCCTGCAGTTCGGACAGTATCTGCGGGCGGTCAGCTGCCGTCCTGACGGCGTAGCCGTGGTCGGTCAGGAAAGCGTCCAGGTCAGCGGCCGCGTCGCGGTCCGTTTCCGCCAGAAGGATCTTTGTTTTCCCCGCTTCTGTCATGCGATAATTTTATCATTATATTGCCGTTTTCAATAGCACTGCCGGGGGCGGGGGCATGGATTTGGCGGGCGCGGGGTCGGCCACACCGTGGCCGCCCCTCATCACTCGCCTTTCGCGCTTACGC
>Ga0116170_10000701_pt1 | contig 35059 bp, 25 predicted proteins | sample AD_JPNHW1_MetaG_FD_89797 | JGI IMG/M metagenome (GOLD analysis project Ga0116170, IMG submission 89797) | Active sludge microbial communities of municipal wastewater-treating anaerobic digesters from Japan - AD_JPNHW1_MetaG | ecosystem: Engineered > Bioreactor > Anaerobic > Digestate | place... | reverse complement strand
TAAGCCGATCGCAAAACCAGGCGAAGTAGTCATCACTCACACTCAGCACGGCTATGAAATCATCGCCCGTGTATATAAGCTCAGCGCTCTTAAGATGGATGCCTGCTTAGAGGCCATCCGCGCGTCCACTGAACTGCAGAACAGCCACTTTGTCGTCACCAACGTTGTCGACCATAAATTGGAGAAGGAAGTCAAGAAATTCTTCAAGGCTAGAAAATTAGGAGTCTCTGACTTCAAGCTCTATTTCACGAGAGTGGAGACCAAGATTTACTTCAAGATTAACCACGTCTGCAAAGAGGACATTCAGCACATCGTCGACGAGCTCACTGAGAAATATCAATTGAGCAATGTCGAGCTCGATACCGTCCAAGCGATCTCTCACCGCAAATTGACCAAAGAAGAGAGGCGCAATATCGTCTATGAAACCGCAAAATTAGTCCAAGTTGAAGACTATTTACAGAGAAAACCCAGCCAGCTCTCCGGCGGTCAGCAACAGCGCGTTGCCATCGCTCGTGCGTTGGTTAAGAAACCAAGAGTCTTGCTCCTCGATGAGCCATTGAGCAACCTCGATGCTCGCTTGAGATTGCAGACCCGCGAAGAGATTCGCCGCATTCAAAGAGAGACCGGCATTACCACTGTCTTCGTCACTCACGACCAAGAAGAAGCGATGTCCATCTCCGATCAAATCGTCGTCATGAAGCTTGGAGAGATGCAGCAGATCGACTCTCCTCAGACTGTCTATAATGATCCTTCCAACCTCTTCGTTGGCCAATTCCTCGGCACCCCACCGATCAACGTTTTCCATGGAGTAGTCGAAGGCAAGAAAGTCATGATTGGAAACGACTGCATTTTCGAAGCGGAAAAAGAGATTGGGCACAAGGCCGTCTTTGTGGCTATTCGCCCTGAAGGCTTTACTCATCCAACCGCCTCTGACAAGAACGTTTTCCACGCGGACATTGAAATGGTCCAGATTCTCGGCCGTGATGTCAGCTTAGTCGCCCATCGCTCCGAATGCTTAAAGGACAGCTTCAAAATCATTATCTCCTCTGATGAAATCAGCGATAAAAAGGATATGTCATTCAAAGTCAAACCTTCCAAAATGTTCATTTTTGATGGCGAAACCGAAGAAAGAATTCGCATTAAGTAGGTGATGATATGTTGGATAAAATAATTCAATTTTTCAAGAATTTAAGGAAGCGAAAACTCGCCCCCGGGGAAGAGATTATTTCAGCCAACGATTCTTTATTTCTTGAGCCTATCCCCGATCTTCCTGAAGGATACGACTCGAACAAAAAAACGATCGTTCGTCTCGTTGGCAAAAAGCGCGTCACTAAACCTTATCAAGTGAGCGGCATCGAAGATGTTGCGAGCAAGAACAACTGGAAAGCTTGGGTCTACCTCGCTCCCGTCGTCGTGCTCATCAGCGTGTTCCTCTTATACCCTTTGATCAACACTATCTTCATCTCGTTCGCTAAGGACTATAACTACGCGACTGGCCAATTCTCTGGCTTCACCCTCGACAACTTCGGCATCATCTTTGGCTTGGTCAAAGTCAATGGTGGTCAAGAAGTCAACTTTGTGAAATACGCCATTCCCAATACTCTCATCCTCACCTTTGTGACCGTCCCAATCGAGATTATCATCGCTCTCACTATCTCGGTGGCGCTCAACTCGATCAAATGGTTCCAAAAGTTCATTCAGACCGTCTTCTTCCTGCCCTATGTCACGAATGCTGTGGCAGTCGGCTTGGTCTTCTCCGTCATCTTTGACAATCAAGGTATTATTAACTTCATCACTGGCAGCAATATTACCTGGATTTACGGAGCTAACCGCTGGGTGGCTATGATCCCATTAACCATCTACATCATCTGGTCTTCCATGCCTTTCAAAATCCTCATCTTCCTTTCTGGATTGCAGGGCATTGACAAGCAATACTATCAAGCGGCTCAAATCGACGCTTGCCCGAAATGGAAAGTCCTCACTAGAATCACTTTCCCGCTCTTATCACCTCAGATTCTCTATATCATGATCACCAGCTTCATTTCCGCCTTTAAGCAGTACACCGCTGTCGTGGCTATGTTCGGCGGACCAGGCACTTTAGGAAAGAACTCGGTCATCCCTGATATGGAAACCATCGTTTATTATGTCTACGACAACGTCGAAAAAGGATTCACCTCTCGCGCTGGTGCGGCTGGCGTCTTCCTCTTCGTCGTCATTCTCGCCTTCACCTTCATCCAATTTGGTGTCAGCAAGAAGAGAGTTTACTATTAAGGAGGAATTGGCATGACAGAACAAGTTTTACCACCGATGCAATACGTTGATTTTCGCCATGAAAATGTCGAGACCAACATTGTTCTCTCGCTCAAAGAAGCGGGAAAAACTGCCGATGCAATTCGCTCGACAGAAAAGGTGACCCGCATCATTACTACGGTCATCACTTACGCCTTCATTCTCGTCCTCGCTTTGACCGTCTTGTTCCCCTTCTACTGGATGATTATCACCTCCTTAAAGCAGAGAGCTGAGATCATCTCCGCTGAGCAGACCTTCTTCCCTAACATCGTCATGTGGAGTAACTACAGCTATGTCTTCCAAGTTTTTGACTTTACGACTTACATGATCAACACCATCATCGTCGCCGCTGTTTCGACACTTGGCACCTTGATCACGACGATTTTTGCAGCCTTCGCGTTTGCACGTTTGAATTTCAAGGGTCGCGAGACCCTCTTCATGATCTTCCTGATGACCATGATGATTCCTGGCGAGATGATGGTCATCTCCAACTATTTGACTGTCAGCGCCTTTGGTTGGATCAAAGATCAGACCCTTCTCGATGCTTACGCCGCGATGATTGTTCCCTTCTGGATCAGCGTCTTCTACATCTATCTATTGAGACAGAACTTCAAGCAGATTCCTAACGAGCTATATCTCGCTGCTAAAGTCGACGGAAAGAGCGATTGGTCTTTCCTTTGGAAAGTCATGGTCCCGCTCGCTGCCCCAACTTTAATTTCCATTGTCATCTTAAAGTTCATGGGTACATGGAACAGCTACATTTGGCCTCAATTGGTCACTAAACAAGATGAATTCCGACTCATCTCTAACGCTCTCCGCGGATCGGCGTTTACTGATCCTGATACTGGCACGACGGAGTATGGCTATCAAATGGCCGCTTCATTCTGTGTGACAGTGCCTTTATTCCTCCTCTTCGTCTTCTTCAGAAAGTACATCATGAAGGGCGTTGGCAGAGCGGGAATCAAAGGATAATAAATTGGATTATTTAGCCCGCGTGGCTATCTAATAAAATTAAAGGAGATTCTTATGAAAAAAGAAAACTTACTAAAAGTTCTGCCCCTTGCAGCTTTGGTTATTCTCACTGCATGTGGACCCACTGGTGATGGAGGAAAGATTCTTGATACCACAATTACTTTCAGCCATCGAAACAGCCAGACTGCTTCTGAGCTAATTGACACTTTCATCGCGGAATTCCAAGCAATTCCTGGAAATGAAAAAATCAACATCGTCAATAATAAGTTCAGCGGTAACTACAATCAGCTCAGAGACCAAGTCATCTCTGATATGGGCACTGGTGAGTACCCAGATTTAGTCGAATGCTATCCTGACCACGTCGTGCGTTATATGGATTTCGGCAAGCCAGTCGATTTGACCAAATACATCAATGATTCGAAAGAGGGCTGGACTCAAGATGACCTCAACGATATGGTCCCCGCTTTCATGGAAGAAGGCGAGATGTACCCCGTCGAAGGCATCTATTCCTTACCATTGTCTAAGTCCACTGAAGCGATGTTTTATAATGAGACCGTCTTATTCGCTGCTGGACTCGGCGAAGCGCTCCACGCTATCGACGCAGAAGTGCCAACCGTCATCAACGCTGAATATCTCAATAATTTGACCTGGGAGCACTTCTTCGGACATCTCGCTCCTGCACTTATGACCTATAATGATTCCCTGCCCGCTGGATCTAAAATTATCGATACTACCCAGTTGCACTATGGCGTCTTAGGCTATGACTCTGATGATAACTTCTTCATCACCCTCTGCGAGCAATATGGCTATGGCTATACCGATGTCAACACCGCGACTGGTGAAGGCGTCTTAAACTTCAATAACGCCAATGTCAGAAACCTCCTCAGAGAGTTCAACAGCTATTCTAATAGCCACTACTTGTCCACTCAAGGTGTCTGCAATGATTACATCAATGCTTACTTCACCAAGAATGCCTTCTTATTCTCTGTCGGTTCAACCGCCGGCTATAAATATCAACAGCAAAACTTCGCTGATCAAGTCGGTGTTGCTGCTATTCCCCACGCTGCCGCTGGTTCCTTAAAGATCATCAACCAAGGACCTTCTGCTGCTGTTCTTTCCCACGGCGATCCCGATCGCGAATTAGCCGCTTGGAAATTCTACAAATTCTTCGCTGAAAAAACTCAGAATATCCGTTGGGCGACAACCACAGGTTATCTCCCAGTGAGAAACTCCGTCTACACTGATGAAGCTTACTTCGAGTACTGCAACGAAGAGGGCCGCGAAGCCGCTTCCGTCGATAAATTAGCCGCCCGCACTGCAGCTTACTGCACTAATGTGACTGATAATCTCTTCTCCAATGCGACCTTCAAAGGCTCGTCCAAATGCCGCGAGCAAGTTGGCGCCTTAATGACCAACATTCTCATGAAAGCATCTGCCGAGTGCACCGAAGCCTGGGTTCTCTCCCAATTCGACCTCGCTGAATCCGCTATTCGTCTCGACATGTAATTAGGGATCATACCCTGTCCAAATGGGAGGACAATTTATGAAAAAAACATTAAAAACCATCTGCCTTCTAGGAGCTAGCGCCATGACTTTGGCGCTGGCTGCCTGCGGAGGCGACAGCAGCAACAAAATCACCATCGATTTTTGGCACACATTTGGCGACAAAGTGGAGACAGCTCTGCAAGCGCAGGTTGATCGCTTTGCCGAATTAGTGAAAGCCAACGAAGGTGTCGATGTGGAAGTTAAGCTCACTTATAAAGGTGGCTATAACGATATGCCACAGCAAGTCAAGACAGCGCTGGCTGGCGGAGATAGTCCGACCATTGCCGTCGCCTATCCTGACCACGTGGCTGACTACATTCAATCTGAAGGTGGCACTGCTGGCAAATACGTCGTCAATTTACAAGATTTTATCGATGATTCAACCGCGACATTTGGCACTGACACCTACCTAGGCGACACGGAGGCCATTGATGACTTCGTCCCAGCTTTTATCGACGAAGGACGCGGCTATACCCGCGATGGAATGTATTCGCTTCCCTACATGAAATCTACCGAAGTGATGTTCTATAACATGGATATCGTCAAGCGCGCTCTTCCTTTTTATAACGCGACCTACTATGGCCCTGCTCATGGTGGAGCAGAGCTAGCAGAAGGCCAACTCGCTGGATATTTTAACGATATTACTTGGGATGATTTAATGGATTATGCCCAAGTTATTAAAGACCACCAATCTACGATTGCTGACGAATTAGACGTCCCCGTCTTATACGATAGCGATAGCAACTTATTCATTTCCAAACTCTACCAAAATGGCATCGGCTATTCTTCCATTAACCCCACAACCAAAAAAGGCGTCATCGACTTCGAGAGCGGCGAAGCCCGCACCGAAGCTGAAGCCTTAGTGAGCAAATGGCAACAAGAATGCCAAGCTGGCTTGTTGACGACCAAGGGTGTCAAAGGCGAGTATGGATCCAACTACTTTAAAAACGAGCAGACGGTATTTACCGTCGGTTCCTCTGGCGGATCAGGATACACCTTCCCCGAAGCTGGTTCCTTTGAAGTCGGCATCGCTCGCGTTCCAACTGATAATGTTTCTAACGCCCAATATGTGACTCAAGGGCCAACATTAACCATGCTAACCCATCCTCGCTATAGCGAAACTAAAGCGACACAGATTAAAAAGTACGCTTGGAAGTTATTGAAATTCTTAACTTCTAAGAATGTTAATGTCGAATTAACATGCAATGGTTCCGAAGGATACTTGCCAGTTCGCAATTCCTGCTACACCACTGAAGTTTTCTATGATTACATCGAAAATGGTGGCGATTACGCCAAGGTTGCTCAAACTGTCCAAGATGAGATTGCGGGAGCCTATCTCAACACCGCGGTCTTCCCCGGAAGCGCGACTTTGAGAACTCAATGTGGCGGTATCGTCACCAATGTTTTAAAGCTTGGCGCCAATGTTACCAGCACCTTTGATGCGGCAATTGCTGCCACTAAGCTTGATATCGCTTAACGAGATAAATATGGAGGATATGCTATGAAAATCAATTTAGTTAAAAAAGTGATGATTTCTCTTCTTGCCTTAGGCGCTTTTGGCGTGACAAGTTGTGATAAAACACCCACATTTGTTGACTATGCCCATGATGGATCGGTGGCGATCAACCTGCCTTATGAAGGTAAGGATTTCTACAAAGATGGCGTTGGACAAGTCACTTTAGCGCTTAATATCGATGGCGACACAACCCATTTTTATCCCGTCGTAACTGCCACTAGTTCCGAGATTATCAAAGTCCGTTATTACGGCATTGATACTCCTGAATCAACTGGCCGGGTCCAAGAATGGGGAGCCACCGCCTCCAAATTCACCAAAGAAAAAATCAACAACGCTAATGCGAACGGCACAATTGTCGTCTCCAGCGCTCAATCATCATACGGAACACCTCTTCATGATTCCACCGGCACCCGCTATGTCGGCTTGGTCTGGATTAATGAGACAGTGAAGAATGCCCCATCAGATTCTCTTATTTTGTTGAACTTAATGATTGTTCAAGCAGGTCTTAGTTGGGTGAAAAATGTTCAGGAGATGCCTCAATATGCTGATACTTTTTTTGCCGCGCAAGCGCAGGCAGAAGACTTTAAAATGTGCTTATTTTCTCCTGACGGAGAGCCCGATTTCAACAAGGGAGATTATGAAACAACTTCTCTTCTTGACTTAAAAATTGAGGTTGAAAAATCGATTTTAGATCCCGACTATGTCAATCCTTTTGATAATAAAAAGGTTCGCATTACTGGAACCGTTGCTGGATTCTCTAATGGCACGATGTATCTCGTCGATTACTATTCTGAAGAGAATGGTGGTCGGTACCCAGGTGGAGAATGGGCCGGAATTAATATTTTCTGCGGCATGGGTGCGGTTTCATCCATCTATACTACGGTAAACACTTATTTGCAGTTATGTGCATTAGCGCTGAACAGTGAAACCTTTGGTTTCCAATTGACTGGTGCGGAAGGTCACTTTCCCACCGTTCCATCTCTTCGCAAAGATGATGATGCGTTAATTATCTATAACGCTACTCAGAATTTGGAAACTGAATACAATTTGCACTATTTTGAATATAGTTCTACCCAATTAAATAGCCTTGTTTCTAATACGAGCTTTGAGTGCTTATACAGCCCAGTAATCGTCACTGACCCAGTGACAGTTAGCTCCTTCTACATCAACAACGACGGCGATGAGATTACTCTTCGCTTCACTGGCTGCAATTTCAGCGTTTACATCACCAATACTTCTTGGTGCAAATTCGATCCTTCGAAACCATCCGATATTTGGAATACCGAAGCAGAATACCTCGGCAAATCATTCATGATTAGCGGCATTTACACTTGGCATCGAAGCAATAGTGGCAATCTCACTTTCCAAATCACTCCAAATCTATTAAGCAGCATTACTTGGGTTTCAGAATAGACGGGGAGGTATTGAATAGATATGTATTGTTACCATTGCGGTAAAAAAATTGATGAGAAGAAATTGGAGGCCAAAGATCCGACACTTCGTAAATATGCGAATGTGGTGATCGATGAAGGCACTGATATCTCTTATATTTGTCCACAATGTGGGCATCCTATCACTCATGGCATGAGCGAGGAGAACCTCAAATCTCTCTCACGCGCTAGCCATGCTGAACTGCAGCGCGGAAGAAATCATTTCGCGAGAGGAATGGCTAATAATATTTTGAGCCTCATTCTCCTCGTCACTTCGATCATCTTCTTACTGCTATCAAGAAAAGCGGACAATCAATTTCGCATTACATTGAATGTCCCCGAGTTCTGGGTTTTCTTCGGACTCGCTATTGCCTCGGTTATCCTTTTAGGATTTGGCATCACATACACCGTAATTGGCTTACGCAAAAAAGTGATGTATGAAGCCCTCCTGAAAGATATAAATAATAAGACTTTTGTCCAATAAGTCTTAGTCCTAAATGATTGGAAAGGAGGAATTTATGAATAAAAAAATACTTCCAATCTTACTCGCTGCTGGAATGCTCGTTCTTAGCGGTTGTAACAATGGCGGTCTCGGCTATGATGACTTAACCAGTCTATCCATCTCTAATAAAACCGAGATGCAAGCAGAGTGGTTTGTCGGCGATGCCGAACGCACGTTAGCATTCTCCTTTGAACCCGAGATCAACGTTATCAATGAAATTAATAACGGACACCTCGTCATTGCTTCCAGCGACTCCCTTGTTGCCAGCGTTGCTGGTAAAGTAGTTATGGCTCTTGCCGCTGGCTCAGCGACCATCTCCGTAACCTATCACGAACACGTCTGGGATTCTGTCGCTCTCACGATTTCTGCTCGCCCGACCAACAAAGACAAATTCGGCATCTCCCACGAAGGTACTGCTGAGGACCCACTCACCAACGAAGACGCTGTCATCGTCGGCGAATGGTGCAAATTAGCAGCCAATCCAGATACCACCGTTGAAGATTTCTATATTTCCGGTGTTGTCTCATCCTTCTACCACGCTCCAGGCAGCCGCACTGATGGCTTTGTCTCTTGGTATTTGACTCCTGCTACTGCAGGCGCTCCAAAATTTGAAGTCTATAAGTGCTTAAAAGATGGTGGCGCATTCCTTACCTATGATGACATCTGGGTGGGTGGAACTGCTGTTGCCTTTGGCAAAATCACATTCTACAACGCTCAAAATGAAACCCCATCTGCTACCTTTGTCTCTTGCGAAGGCAATAAACCTGATCCACAACAGACTATCGTAGCCACTGTGACCGAAGCCCTTGCTGTCGGCACTGCTTTGACTGATGGCGATTCCACTTATGATTTATATGCTGTCACTGGCTATGTCGTGAACAAGTCCGGAACAGATTTCTACATGGCTGAATCCGCGAGCGAAACCGATACAGCTAAGATGATTATGCTCTATGCTTATACCGATACTGCTGGCATCATGCTCAAAGGCGCGAAGATCACTGCCACGATGTCCCTTAAGAACTATCACGGCACGATCGAAAACTCTGGCACTCCAACCATCGTGTTGGTCACTGCTGGCGTCCCATGGGATATCACTTATACTGATGTCACCGTCGCCGCTGCTTTAACAGCTTGTGCCGCTTTAGCGGATAATGGCACTTCTACCACTTATTACAAAGTCTCTGGTGTCGTCGTTGCTGTTACCACTGCTTACAGCGCTCAATATGGCAATATCTCCTTCACAATGGGTGATACTGCTGCTGATACTAATTTATTAACTATCTATCGCTGCACTGTCAGCGAAGCTGAAGCTGCAACCATCGTCGCTGGCGCTTCCATCGCCGTCGGCGGACAACTGAAGAAATACGTCAGTGGCACTTCTACCACTCTCGAATTAGTCTCTGGTGTCTTGCTTTCTGGTTCAGTTGATCCAACTCCAGAATTTGCTGCTGATTTAACTCTTGATTTCTCAACTGACTACAGCATTTCTCTCGACACAGTCACTGTCAATACTACCTATGTTATCGGTGGTGTTTCCTATGGCTTAATCGGCGGCAAAGCTGGCAAAAACTATACTTCCGGCTTATTTGAATACCTCATGCTTTACTATGCCAACAGCGCCGCTTTCTGGAATGAAACTGCTATGACATCCGCGATCAACCGCATCAGAATTACTACTGGTAGTGGCGCTTCCGCGACTGCTGTTTATTCCTTGACTGTCGGAACCGCTTTAATGACTGGTTCTCAAGCTCAAGCAAGCGCGACTGAAGCTTTTGTCATCGGAACCGGTGCTTCTCATATCTTTGATTGCTCCGGTGTTGCTGGTGCCACCTTCTTCAACATTTCTGCGTTCACCAAGAACTGCCAAGTTGCGAAACTTGAAATCGAATTTGTTGACGCTGCTTAATCAAAATTAAGTCAGGTAACTCGTTACCTAACCAATAATTAAGAATTGACCAGAATTCGCTTCTGGTCTTTTCTTTCGTCTAATGGAATCATCGCTTTTAATCTCTCGAGAAACCATTTAAAATATGGATGAGGTTTATTATGAATAAAAAGATTTATCTATTTGGAATACCTTTCTTAGCATTATCGCTTTTGACAATGGTCTCTTGCTCGGGAAGCGTGAAATTAAATCAAGACTGGTACGCGGTGGGCTATGGCAGCTACGTCCAAGGCAATAACTGGAGCATCGAATCGGGAGTGCAACTAAATAAAGTCGCTTCGGAAGATTATAAGGAATATTTCATCGCTAATGATGTCTCTTTTGCAGCGGGCGATACGTTTTCTATCACTAACCAAGATCAATCAATAACTCTGCAAAAAGGCCATTATTTAGCCAAAAACAACTCATTTACAACAAAAAATGTTAATTTATATTTATCAGATGATGAGGTACAAGTTGACATTATCAAAACTGGGAAATATAACATTTCTTTAGGGCTAACGAGCAATAAATACGTCCTGAATATCACCAATGGCACCGGCACTACCGAATATGATCCTTTAGAAAAGCCCACAGAAGCCGTCACTATTGACTTTTTTGGCAATGGCGACCATCACGGCGTGACCATTGATACGGTCGATGGGAGCATGCACTATCCAGCAGTAGAAAAATATATGGCTTATTTAAAGTCGCTGGCGAATGCCACTCCAAACGAGGACATCTTCATCAGCAATGGGGATTTGTGGCAAGGAACCCTTCAAAGCAACGCGAATTCAGGGGCTATGCTAAACGAGATCATTGAAGAAGTTGGCTATTCTGCCTTTACCCTAGGAAATCACGAATTTGATTGGGGTCAAGACATCATCAGAAACAACCAATCAAATACCTCAGTTTCTTTTTTAGGCGCTAATGTGATTCGAAAAGAAGACGGCCAACTTGTCGACTATGTTCAACCCTTCAAAATTGTTGAGAAGTCGGGCTTAAGAGTTGGCATTATTGGCACCATCGGAGCCTCTCAGATCCAAGATATATTATCGACCCATGTAGATGACATTGAATTTGCTTCCGCTACGGAGGTTGTTAAAGCAAATAGTGATCGATTGAGAGTCGAATTTAACTGCGATATGATTGTCGCTAGTTTCCATGATGGAACCAGCACGATTGAAACCGCACTTCGCTCGGATTTAAGCTATTCTTCACCCGTCAGCGGAAAAAGATATGTCGATGGCGTTTTTACCGCTCACGACCATTCTTTTGCCAACAAAGTTGTCAATCGCATTCCAATTCTTAACTCCGCAAATAACAGCAAGTACGTGGCCCAATTTTCTTTGCAATATGATGCTGGAAATGTAACATGTTCTTCCCATCAAGTTTTTGGCAATAGCGATTCCTCTTATTCGATAATCTACGCTTTCGATGGCAATGATGCTGGAACCAAGGCGATTGTCGATCAATATTACACCCCCGAACTACAAGCCAAAGCAGCCTCAGTGGCAGGAGTAATCGGAAGTTCGTTTTCTAAAACATTAGAAGCCCCAAACATGATGGCAAAAGCGATGTATGAATACGCTCATACGGAAGGAAAAGAAGTAGTCCTTAGCATGGTCAATCAGGCCCGCAGCGAACTTCCCGGTGGGGAAGTCACCTATACCGATTTATTCTCTGCTTTCCCCTTCACCAATCGAACCATCATCATGAACGTTAAAGGTTCAGATTTGCGCTTAGCGAGTGGAAATTTTGCATATACTCCCTCTCCCGAAACATTTGTCCTTCAAGATGAACAGACTTATTTAATCGCCGTTTATGATTACTTAGCCTATCATCAGAATGCTCAGAGAGAGTACGACTACTTTTTGAATCGAGATGTCGTGGCCTCGCTTACGAAATATCCAGTAGATTTGATATACGATTACATGAAAGAACAAGTCGGCACCATACTCGCTAGCGATTACACTGGCGATAATTTTAGCTTCTTAAAAACTTAATAAGCCGATAAAATTGTTGCGTGCTAAAATCTATTGTTATACAATAATCACGCATTGATGGTCCCTTAGCTCAGCTGGTAGAGCAACTGACTCTTAATCAGTGGGTCAAAGGTTCGAATCCCTTAGGGATCACCAAACCAAATATTCCCAGGTTTAAAATTAGGTTTATTCCAATATTGAATCTGGTGGATGTTATATAGAGAGAACTGGCAAAGTTTTCTCTTTTTTTATCCTCATTATCAATTAAAAATTATTGGAATTGATCGCAATAGGCTATAATAACCTTTATATAAGCCAATTGATGCTGATATAACACGCGAATGGTTGAGAAATATTGATTTAAACCATAGAATGAATACAAAGGAAGTGATAATTTCATGAAAGCACCGAGTGTTACTACTTTAAAAAAATACCTTGCTGCGATGGCTAAGACAAAAGCAAAATATATCACCGCGGATAAACTATCTCACACTCTCGGAGTGTATCCTGAGATTATTTCTGAAATCCTCTCGTATTTTGATCCGATGATCACAATGGATTATGAATACGACTTAACCGCCCTAGTCCCTATGATTGAAGAATTTATTGAGAAATCGCAAGATCAAAAACCAGTTCTTCCCAAGAAAAAATTGGTCACTCAAAAGATTCTCGATCAGTATGCATCACTAGGAGATTTTATCTATAAGAAAATGACGATCGGCGGCCTTCTCGACCCCAATACTGAGCTGACAGACAAAGATTTAAAAGTCCTCAAAAAGCTCATTCAAGAAGAACAGATTAAAAGGAAAAAATAATCATGAAACCAATACGCAAAGCCGTGATTCCTGCCGCAGGTCTAGGAACGAGATTTTTACCTGCTACTAAAGGTTTAGCTAAAGAAATGCTACCCATCATCGACAAGCCGACTATCCTCTATCAAGTAGAAGAAGCGGTGGCGAGTGGCTGCAAAGAAGTCATTTTAATCATCTCTCAAGAAAAGCAAGAAATCATCCGTTTTTTTAATCGCGATGTCGCCTATGAAGAATACCTAAAATCTAAAAATCATGCCGATTTTGCGGAGATAATTCAAAAAATTGCCACTTTTGCAAAGATCTCATATGTCTTTCAAAATGAACAAAAAGGTCTTGGTCACGCGATACTCTGTGCTCAAAAAGCAGTTGGCAACGAACCATTTCTCGTGATTCTCGGAGATGACTTAATCGTCAACGAATCCGGACCGACTGCCTCATCGCAACTTATTGAGGCCTATCAGCAAACCGGCTGTTCCATTTTGGGCGTTCAAGAAGTCGCTTTGTGCGACACCAAGAAATATGGAATTATTGATCCGATCAGCGTTCAAGGTCGACTCATTTTAATGAAAGGAATGGTGGAGAAGCCAAAAGAAAACCCACCGAGCCTATTCGCTGCCTTAGGACGCTATGTTTTGACTCCTGATATCTTTGATTTATTGGAGAATCAAACCCCCGGCGCAGGAGGAGAGATTCAACTCACCGACTCCCTTAAGCGCTTAAATAAAATCTACGCTTATCAATTCGAAGGGAAGCGATATGACATCGGAGATAAGTTTGGCTATGTTCAAGCCGTCATCGATTTTTCCTTAAAACGTGATGACTTAAAAGAAAAAGTAAGGAAATATCTAGAAACGATAGAATAATATGAACCCTCCTAGAGGGTTTTTATTATGTAATTGTCTTGAAAACATATGTAAGTATCATTATACTTATTTTGGTATTTTTAGGAGGAAATGAAAATGTCAGATATCAAAAAAACAATGCTCTCTGTCGATGGAAACACAGCTGCAGCGTTGGAATCGTACAACTTTATCGAAGTTGCATCAATTTATCCCATCACTCCTTCGTCTCCGATGGCGGAAAACATTGATGTTTATGCTTCACAAAAAAGAAAGAATTTCTTTGGCTCAGTCGTCAAAGTGAGCGAGCTTCAGTCTGAAGCCGGCGCTGCTGGCGCAGTGCATGGTGTTCTACAGGCTGGTGGCCTTGCTGCGACTTACACCGCTAGCCAAGGTTTACTATTAATGCTTCCCAATATTTACAAATGGGTTGGCGAACTACTTCCTGCTGTTCTTCATGTCACAGCCAGAAGCTTAGCGACAAGGAGCCTTTCCATTTTTGGCGACCAACAAGACATCTATGCGATCCGTCAAACCGGAATCTGCATGATTTGTTCTCACAGCGTTCAAGAAATTGCTGATTTGACACCAGTTGCCCACTTGGTGGCTCTTGATGCCTCATATCCAGTTTGCCATTTCTTTGATGGCTTCCGAACCAGCCACGAAATCCAAAACGTCGAATTTGTCGACGATGCGGAATGGAAGAAACTCTTACCAATGGACAAGGTCGAAGCCTTCCGAGCTCGCGCGCTTAACCCACACACCCACCCAGTAACCCGTGGTGGTGCCGAGAACGACGACGTCTATTTCCAAGGCCGCGAAGCACAAAATGCTCATGCTGCTAACGTTATTGAAGTCGCTGATAAATATTTTAAAGAAGCTTCTCGCTTAACCGGACGTTCCTATGCTCCATTCACATACTACGGCGCAAAAGATGCGACCCACATTATTATTGCCATGGGCTCCGTCACCGAAACCGCTACCGAAGTTATCGACGCTCTCAAAGATCGCAAGATCGGCTTGATCAAGGTTCACCTTTATCGCCCGTTCTCTGCAAAGCATTTATTGAGCGTTATCCCTTCAACCACAAAGAGAATCGCCGTGCTAGATCGAACAAAAGAAATGGGTGCTAGCGGCGAGCCACTCTATCTCGATGTCGTTTCCGTAATCAACGAAAACAAATTAAATATCGAAGTCTTTGGCGGACGCTATGGCTTAAGCAGCAAAGATACTCAACCAAAAGATATTAAGTCCGTCTATGATTTCATCGCCAGCGAGAAACCTTGGAACAACTTCACCATCTCCATCAATGACGATGCGACTCACCTCAGCATTCCTGTCGATGAATCATTCCATATTAAAGGCAACTACACCTCTTGCTTATTCTATGGTCTTGGCTCTGATGGCACCGTTTCTGCCAACAAGTCATCCATTAAAATCATCGGTGACGCGACTCACCAATATGCTCAAGCATATTTCGCGTATGACTCTCGCAAAGCTGGCGGCACTACCCGCTCACACTTGCGCTTCGGAAAGACGCCAATCCATTCCACATATTATGTGCAGAATGCTGATTTCGTCTCTTGTTCCCTCGATACTTACATTGTCAAATTTGACATGATCAAGAACCTGAAAGATGGTGGAACCTTCTTGCTCAACACCGATATGACCGATGAGGCCTTACTAAAAGTCATGCCCAACCGCATGAAATATCAATTAGCGAAGAAGAAAGCTAAATTCTTTGTCATCGACGCTAACAAGATCGCTGATGAAGTCGGCATGGGCCGCCATACTAACACCATTCTCCAAGCCTCTTTCTTCTATTTGAACCCTGACATCATGCCATATGTTGAAGCCAACAAATGGATGAAGAAGTTCGCTGAGAAGAGCTATGCCAAAAAAGGCGAAGATGTCGTCAAAATGAACTATAAAGCCATCGATGCTGGCACCGAAGGCTTGCGCGAAATCGCTGTCAATCCTGAGTGGATCAAACTCTCACCCAAGATGGAACACGTTCTCACTGGAGATGATTATTTCGACTCCTATGTGGCAATCATGGACAATCTCAACGGCGATGATTTACCTGTCAGCAAGTTCACCGAATATGAACTGCTAGATGGCACGATGCGCAACGATATTACTTTCAAGCAAAAACGCAGCATCGCTGACCGCGTTCCTCACTGGAACAAGAACAAATGTATTCAATGCAATACCTGCGCTTTCGTCTGCCCACATGCTACCATTCGCCCAGTGCTATTGGATGATGCAGAATACGAAGCTGCTCCCGATATCGTCAAAGGTGATGTTCTCAACGCGATGGGTCCAGGTTTGCAAGGATTGAAGTTCCGCATTCAAGTCTCGCCTAAAAACTGCGTGGGATGTGGCTTGTGCGTGGCTGAATGCTTAGCTAACAAAGCTGCTATTGGCAAATTGCAGCCAGGCGAAAAACTGACTTCTGATATGATGGCAATTGAAATGGTGGAAGCCAAGTCTCAATTCCCACAAGAAGTGGCAGCTGACTACTTATATAAACACATACCATTCAAAGGTGACCGACTCCCTGCCGCAATGCAGTCAACCGTTAAAGGTGTCGGTTTCATGATGCCATATATGGAAATTTCTGGAGCTTGCGCCGGATGCGGTGAAACTCCTTACTATCGCTTGGTCTCGCAATTATTTGGCAAGGACATGCTCGTTGCTAACGCTACTGGCTGCTCCTCCATCTATTCTGGATCAACTCCACTAACTCCTTTCTGCACCGACAAGGAAGGCCAAGGCATCGCTTGGGCTAACTCTCTATTTGAAGACAACGCTGAGTTCGGCTTTGGCATGAGAGTTGCGACCAATGCCAAGATTAAACACATCATCGAAATTCTCTCTGCCGCTAAGGAAAGAGATGCTGTTGAACCCGAATTAAAAGCGGCTATCGACGAATACTTCGCCAATATCAAAAACCGCTTAAAAATGCGCTCAATTGCTCCAAAACTCGCCTCTTTAGCGAAAGCTAGCAAAGATGAGCAAGTGAAAGAATTATTGCAATACGAACGCGATTTACAGGATAAGTCAGTGTGGATTATTGGCGGTGATGGTTGGGCTTATGATATCGGTTATGGCGGACTTGATCATGTCTTGGCTAACGAAGAAGATGTCAATATTTTAGTCCTCGACACCGAAGTGTATTCCAACACTGGTGGACAATCATCTAAATCTTCTCAGACAGGTTCAATTGCCAAGTTCACTGCTTCCGGCAAAACCACTGCCAAGAAGAATCTCGCTTTAATGGCCATGTCCTATGGCAATGTCTATGTCGCCCAGATTAGTTTAGGCGCCAACTCTATCGCTGCGATTAAAGCTCTAAAAGAAGCTGAATCTTACGATGGTCCAAGCCTAATCATCTGCTATTCACCTTGTGCAAACCACGGAATTAAGGGCGGATTATCCAACTCGATGTTACAAGAGAAAAAAGCTGTCGCGTGTGGCTATTTCCCCATTTTCCGCTACGATCCTCGCCTATCTGCCGAAGGAAAATCTCCATTAACAATTGATATGCCAGAGCCTGATTATAGTAAGTTTAGAGACTTTGTGATGACTGAGACACGTTTTTCTCAATTACCTCACGTAAATCCTGAACACGCCGAAGATTTACTAAATAAATCCGAAGTGTATGCTCGCCAGCGCTTTGAACGCATCAAAAAATTAGGAGCCTAAGCAATTGAGAAAGCAGGCAAGAAATAAATTGCCTGTTTTTTCTTGCTATGAGACAAAAACTTATATATACTATGAGTAGGTTAAGGAACAAATAATATGAAAAAAAATCAAAGAGAAATTGAATGTTTATTTGAACTTTTCAAAGAGGAGCGAGAAATCGAAAAGATCGTAGAGGAATTACCTCGTGGATATATTTCAGTCAAAGTAATTTCTGGTCACACTTACAATTATCGTCAGTGGCGCGAAGGAGATAAAATCATATCAGAATATGTTCCTACCGCCTTCGTCAACAGCGTCAAACGTAAGATTGCCATCCGCAAGGAAAACGAAGCCGCTTTAAAGGATGTTAAAAAAGAACTCCATTCAAAGATTAGATTAGTTCTTAAAAAAGAGCTCTTATCCGAAGCCGAGATCGAAGAACTCAAAGCCAAAGCTAGAGCTGAATAAGACAAGCAAATACTAGAAAATAAGCAGGATTAGTCCTGCTTTTTTAAATACATCTCTTCACATTAGCAGTATGATTTGCTAATATTTAGCAAGAAAATATGAGCAAGTTAGTAGTGTTATCAGGAGTTCCAGGAAGTGGCAAATCTTATTTTTCCGCTGCTTTGAGAAAGCATAAAGGCTCCCATGTCTATATTGTCTCCAGCGATGCCCTTCGCAATGTGATGCTCGGCAACCAGCAAGATTTATCCGAAGATCGCCTGATGTGGAAGATGTACTATAAGCTTGCTTATGTCTACGCCACCGACCCTCGCGGTGTCGTGGTGCTCGATGCTACCCACAGCAACTCCACTTATCGCATTGAAGCCACCAAATTCCTCAAGCCCTTATTCGATGAAGTAAATTTAGTGATATTTAACCTTCCTCGCCATATCGTGAATCAGCAAAATATGGAGCGGCCTTTCCCAGTTCCAGAAGATGTGCTAGATATTTTGTGTTCCAAATTTGAGCTCCCCGATGAAAAAGATCAGCGATATTTCAACAAGATTTTCGTGGTCACTGATCACGACATCATGCCGATAATCGAGCAGCTCTAATAACCCAGCAAAATAAAAAGCTTCCCTCTCCTTAATTAATGTTTGGAAATGGAAGCATTTTTTATAAAATGGTCGGAACGATGAGATTTGAACTCACGACCCCTACCACCCCAAGGTAGTGCGCTACCAAACTGCGCTACGTCCCGAGACCTCTATATTATATTATTTTTTTAAAATATGACCACTAAAAAGTGTTATGATTTGTTTAAGTCTATTTATTTGATAGAATAAATCAAGTTATGAATAAGAAAATTATCATCAAAGGTGCTCGAGAAAACAATTTAAAAAACATTGACCTCGAAATACCCAAGGAATCACTGGTGGTTTTTACTGGTCTCTCTGGCAGCGGCAAAACTACTTTAGCTTTCGACACAATCTTCGCTGAAGGCCAAAGAAAATACATGGAATCCATGTCGAGTTATGCTCGGCAATTTTTGGGCAATTATGATAAGCCGGATGTCGATTCAATCGATGGTCTTTCTCCCAGCATTGCTATCGATCAAAAAAGCGTTTCGCACAACCCTCGTTCCACCGTTGGGACTGTCACGGAAATCTATGATTATTTACGTCTATTATTCGGCCGTGTCGGGGCTCCTTATTGCCCTGATCATCACATCCCCATCGTCTCCTTTTCGGTCAGCATGATGACTGATCAAGTTTTCGCTTATCCTGAAGGAACAAAACTACAATTATTATCCCCAGTGATTCACCAAGAAAAAGGCACCCAGAAAGAGATTATTGATAAGGTAAGACAAAATGGTTTTACTCGGTTAAGAGTCGATGGTCAGTTGGTTAATATCGAAGATATTGGCGAATTAGACAAAAATAAAAAGCATGATATTGACCTCATCATCGACCGGATTATTGTTAAGCCAGATGCCAGAAGCCGGGTCTTTGAGTCGATTGAGACTGCTCTTGATTGGTCGCATGGACTTCTGGTAATCCTCTCTGATTTCGAAGAAAAGGTTTTGAGCGATCGACACACTTGTCCAATATGCGGGTTTTCAGTGCCAAAACTTGAGCCTCGCCTATTTTCCTTCAACTCTCCGCTCGGCTGCTGCCCAGATTGCAAAGGGCTGGGCATTAAAAGAGAAGCTGATCCCCATTTATTAGTTCCTAAACCTGAATTATCAATCAATGGTGGCGCTATTGAGTACTATCGCCACATGGTGGGTTCGCAAAATCTCGAATGGCAAGAGTTTACCTTGCTATGCAAGCTGTATAACATTCCGATGAATGTCCCCTTTAAAGATCTCACTGAAGAGCAAAAACACATCGTTTTTTATGGCTCTCCTGATGTGCACAAATATTCTTTGAAATCATCTTCTGGAAATGTCAACAATCGCATTGGCTATATCGAGGGAATTAAGATTCGCATCGAGAGATTATATGCTGAGACGACCTCGGACTGGGCGAGAGAATACTACATCAAATTCCTTCACGATACCGAATGCACTACTTGCCATGGCTCGCGACTGAACAAGGAAGCTCTAGCGGTTCTCATCGATGATAAAAACATCTACCAAGTCTCATGTTTGCAAATCAAAGATTTAAGAGACTGGGTTTTGCAACTTCCAAATAAGCTGACCTCAAATCAAAACGAGATCGCTCGCCTCGTCTTAAAAGAGATCGAGAACCGCACATCATTCTTATGCGATGTCGGCTTAGAATATCTCACCTTGCATCGAATGGCGATGACTTTATCAGGCGGTGAATCGCAGAGAATTAGATTAGCTACCCAAATCGGATCAAAGTTGACTGGCATCCTCTACGTTCTTGATGAACCATCAATTGGTTTGCATCAGCGCGACAGCGAAAAGCTAATCAAAACCTTACGCGAGATGCGAGATTTAGGCAACACTTTGATCGTCGTCGAGCACGATGAAGAGATGATCAGGAGTGCTGACTACATCGTCGATATCGGTCCTGGTGCTGGTATTCACGGCGGGAAAGTGGTGGCGACGGGATCAGTTTCCGATATTGAAAAGGTACCCGAGAGCATCACTGGCCAGTACCTATCCCATAAAAAATTTATTGCTATTCCTTCCAAGCGAAATAAAGGCAATGGCAAGTTTATAAAGATTCGCGGTGCTTCGTGCCATAATTTAAAGAATGTTAATGTCGATTTCCCTTTGGGAACTTTCACGGTTGTCACCGGTGTTTCCGGCAGTGGAAAGTCTTCTCTCGTCAATCAGACTCTCTTTTTGCATCTCCAAAAGTACTTATCTCAAGAGGAGAACACAGCTGGCCCAGTAAAATCAATCGCGGGACTTGAGAACATCGATAAAGTTGTCGATGTCTCACAAGAGCCGATTGGTCGCACTCCGCGAAGCAACCCCGCTACTTACGTGAAGCTATTCGACAGCATTCGCGAGCTTTTCGCCGAGACTATTGAAGCCAAAGCACGCGGCTTTGACAAAGGAAGATTCTCCTTTAACGTCATCGGTGGCCGCTGCGAGGAATGCCAAGGAGCAGGCATTGTCCGCATCCCGATGAACTTCCTCCCTGATGTCTATGTGAAATGCGATTCTTGCGGGGGAAAGCGCTACAACGATGAAACCCTTCAAGTGACTTATAAAGGCAAGAACATCTACGACGTTTTAGAGATGAATGTCGAAGATGCTTTGCAATTCTTTGCTAATCGCCCTTCTTTGAAGAAGCGCGTTCAAACCCTCTATGATGTGGGCCTTAATTACATGAAGCTCGGCCAGGCAGCTACCACTCTTTCTGGCGGCGAAGCTCAGCGAGTTAAATTAGCCGCGGAACTGCAAAAAAGACCGACAGGCAAAACGATCTATATTCTCGATGAACCTACCACTGGTTTGCATGCTGATGATGTCGGGAGATTGCTCAAGATTCTTCAGCGTTTAGTTGAGCACGGTGACACCGTGATTGTAATTGAGCACAATTTAGATATTATTAAAGCAGCGGATTATATCATCGACTTAGGACCAAATGGAGGCGATGGTGGCGGCATGGTGGTCGCGACTGGGACTCCTGAAGAGGTGAGTGAAAATTCGAAATCATACACCGGTCAATATCTCAAAAAAGTGTTAAAGGAAGGACAATACGATTGACATGAACATACTAGGACTAATCTTTTTTATCATCTTTCTCTTGGGAGCTATCGCCATCTTTGTGGTGGGAATTCTCAATGTTTTAAAAAGCGTAAAGGGCCAGGGAAAAGTCATTCCCTACGCAATGCTAACTAAAAGATTGCTCTATTTCAGCATTGCTTTCGCTGTCAGCTTGACGACTTCACTTCTATTTATTTATTTATGGAATGGCATTGATGCCAAGTGGTATGAATACTTCGCCGCAGCCGCCGGAGGCTTAATCTTCGGTCTCAGCCTGTTCTTAGCGGTTCATTTTTTTATTCTCCATTACTATGGAAAAGAAATTAATACTGTCCTAGACAAGTGGCTATTTAGAGGTCTAATCTTCTTTTCGATCTCCGCTTTCGTTTTTCTTTTCATTACCCTAGAAGGCTTCGCGGATTACATCAACTTAACAAAGCCATTGTCTAATGGAATAAGCTTTTCTGAATTATGGGCTTATCCCGGCCAATATGGCCCTGATTCCTCCATCACTTTCTACGCTATTTGCATCTTGGCTGGTGCGTTGATTGTCTACTTTTATTGCGATCATCGAATGTATGTTCAATATGGCAAACACGGCCTTTTGGAATCGACCTTCTTAGTAGCTTTTCCCGCTGGAATTGTAGGGGCGAGAATATTTTGGGTTATTGGCGAGTGGAATTCAACGTTTTTGCCAGAGGCATTAAACGTCAGCAATTTCGAGGAACTAATTGAGCTAATTGGTCACATCATTGATATTAGAGCAGGCGGATTAACCATCCTTGGAGGTGCTTTGACTGGAATTGTTCTCGGCGTCCTATGGTTTATGTGGCGCAGGCGAGGATACAACATTTTTGTTGCTGCAGATATTATAGTGCCTGCCATTTTGGTCGCTCAAGCAGTTGGAAGATGGGGAAATTTCTTTAACTGTGAAGTTCATGGCATCGAAATGAGCGGCGAATACTGGCAGTGGTTACCCAAAATTATTTATAATAATATTCAATTTGGTCATGGAACTGAAGATTGTGAAATGGCGGCACCCGGCAATATTTTTGTACCCCTATTTTTGATCGAAGGGGCTATTAATTTGCTCGGTTTCTTTTTGCTTTCTCAACTTTTTGGCAAAAAACTTCGCCGCATTACCGACTTTGGCGATTTAGCGCTTGGCTATTTCATTTGGTATGGCTTGGTGAGAGGCATTTTGGAACCTCTCCGTGATGAAATGTATATCATGGACAGTTTCTGGAGTTGGTCGTGGTCTCTGGCTTTTATCATCCTCGGCGCTTTAGGAATTATTCTCAATCACACTATTCGAAACGCCATCAGAAGGAAGAAAGGTACTCTGCAGCCTCAGTCAGGCTGGTTCAAAACTGGCTTGATTAATACTATCGTTTTTAGCACACTAGGTGTCAGCATGGTCGCCGGCTCAATCGCGATGATCGCCGTTAATGAGCACGTGCTTGAAGTCGGTTTCTCAACCTTCAATTTGGGTCTCATTATCCTTACCGTTGGCATCAGCTTATTAGGATGTCTTGCGATATCCATTCCTTATATGATTCGCGGCCATCGGGAAATGAAAAGGGCCCATGCCTAGAAAATATAAAGCCATCCTTTTTGATATGGACGGCACGCTCGTCGATACTGATGAGCTAATCGCCCAAACCTTCTTTTATCTTTATGATAAATATCGAGATGGGAACCGAGCTTCAAGAGAGAAAATCATCTACTTTTCTGGCCCACCCATCAAGGAAACGCTCGCTAAAGAATTTCCGCATGTTGACCAGAATTTAATTTTCAAAGAATTTCATGATGTCTCGTGGAATTTCTATCCCCGGTGCATCAAATCCTATCCCGGAGCCAAAGAAACGCTCCTCGCGCTCAAGGAACAAGGCTATCAATTGGGCATTGTCACGAATAAGATACACAAGACGACTGAATACTGCCTTCAACTTTTAGATTTAGAAAACATTTTTGATGTCATCATTGGATTTGATGATGTCGATCGCCCAAAGCCATATCCCGATGGAATCTATCTAGCGATGAAGCGGCTTAATCAGACAGAAAAAGAAGATGTTTTATACATCGGCGACAACGGCTCTGACTTATTGACGAGCCAAAACGCCGGCATTGATTGCGGCCTCATAGCTTGGGGTCCGCGAGTGCTTAATCATTCTTTAAAACCCAAATATTTGATAAAATCATATTGTCATCTAAAGGAGGTGCTAGAAAATGAATAGACCATTTGATGTTCTCATTATCGGTGGTGGTCCTTGCGGTATTGGAGCAGCTTTAAAACTGCAAGAAGCAGGCTTAAAATTAGCCATTATCGAACGAAGCACCCCAGGTGGCAAAGTCAATATTGCCCCTCGAGTTGATAATTATCCCGGTTTCACAAAAGTCAACGGACCGGATTTAGCCTATGCTTTTTATGAAAGATTAATTAAAGCGGGAGTAGAAGTGATCGGCGAAGAGCTATTATCTCTCCAAAAGGAGAATGATCTCTTTGAGGTCAGAACCGATCAGAGCATTTACCACGCCAAAGCTGTTTTAGTGGGAACCGGCACCAAAGAGAAGAAGCTCGGCTTCCCCAATGAAGACGCTCTTCTTGGGCACGGAGTATCTTACTGCGCTTTATGCGATGGCCACTTCTTTAAAGGGTTGCCAATCGCTGTGGTGGGAGGAGGCAACTCCGCTCTCAAGGAAGCTCTCCATCTCTCAAATATAGCATCGCACTTATATCTCGTTCATCGCCGCAACGAATTCCGTGGCAGCGAGAAAGTTCTCGAAGAGATTAAGCAAAAAAAGAACGTCGACATTCTCACCCCTTATATTCCCTTGGAGATCATTCAGGCCGACCATGTGACTGGCCTTAAAATCAAAAATGTCGAGACCGATGAAATCAAGACTTTGAAAGTCGATGGTGTCTTTCCGCTGGTCGGGCAGATTCCCAATACGCAGTTCATGAAAATACCTGGTGTTTTAGATGAGCAGGGAAATGTCCCTGTCGATAAAAATATGATGACCATTGTTCCTGGCTTATTTGCGGGTGGCGATGTTTTGCCGCGCCCAATTCGCCAGATCTATTTAGCGGAGCATGACGGCATGATGGCCGCTCGCTCCATCATCGAATACTTAAAAGGAGAATAGAAATGTTCCAACTAGATATATTGACAGGGCCTTCGGGTTCAGGAATTACTTCCGCCAAATTTGTCTTTGAAGAATTGGGCTACTACATCGTAGTCAACTCTCCTTATGAGGCGACGGAATCAATCCTCAATTCTTTTCTCAGCGGATCTTATAAGACCAACAAATTCTGCTTGGTGGTCTCGATTTTTGATGCGAAAAAAATTCTCGAATTTGCGAAGAAAAACCCCCAATTTCACACGAGGTTGGTCCTGCTTTACGCCGATCGAATTGAGATTCAAAAACGCTATCGGTTAAGCCGCCATGTTCACCCTCGCTGCTTCACGCAAAAGATCTCCCTCGATCAAGCGATTGATCTCGATTATAAAGAGAGCAACGACCTCTTTCAAGATGCGGATATCTACATCGATACCACCGCATTAAGCATCAAAGCTCTCCGCATCAATTTATATAATAAATTATCTGATCGCATCGGCGAGAATATCACCGCCATCTCCTTTATTTCTTTCGGCTACAAAAATGGCACTCCGATGGATTTGGATATGGTCTTCGATGTCCGCGATATTCCTAATCCCTACTGGGTAGACGATCTCAAGCCTCTCAATGGATTAGATAAGCCAGTCATCGACTACATGAATTCTTTTCCGGAAACTCATCAAATTATCGACAACATCGTGAAGTTTTTAGAGTTCCATCTCGAATGCGTGCAGAAGACCGGCAGACCAATCTATAACATCGGCATCGCCTGCAGTGGTGGTCAGCACCGCTCCACCTATGTGGCTCATTACTTAGCGGAGCACTTCAAAAACAAGTATAAAACTAGAGTTTTCCATCGCGATTCTCCCGAGTTAAATGAGGACAATGCATGAGAACTACTCAATCCTTCACTCAGCAAGTCAAAGATGAACTGTGCCAGAATCAATACGAATCAAGCGAGCGATTAAAAGCCCTCCTTTCCGCCTACATTCGCATCAATGGTTCGATGATCTTTCAAAAGCAGCAATCGCGCCTCTCGCTAGAGACTGAGAATGCAAGAATCGCTAAGTTCATATATCAATCGATCAACCAACTCTATCAAGCAGGAGCCCATCTTTCTTTCTACAAAAATCAGAAGAAAAAGACCACCTATGTGATTACCGTCCAAGAAAAGTCAGAGGAGATTGTCGAAGATTTAGAAATATCCTTTTTGGAAGGCAAAATTTCCAAGAATATCGTCGCTAATGATGCCAGCATTGCCGGATACCTCGCCGGGGCTTTTCTCGCTTCCGGCTCCATCAACTCCCCTCGGACTTCTAATTATCATCTTGAGCTATCACTGAATAGTGAAAACTACGCCAAATGGATGTCCCATCTATTTGCCCGCTACAAGAATAGCAACATCGAACCCAAGATCACTCATCGCCGAGATAAGTTTGTCATCTATTTTAAAAAGAGCGATCAAATCGCTAACTTTTTAATCATCATCGGCGCGGTTGAAGCCTGCATGGAATTTGAGAACATTCGCGTCGACCGCGACTTTGCGAACAATGCGAATCGTCTCACAAATCTCGACACCGCTAACATGAGCAAAATATATGAGACTGCCCAGCGCCAAATCCAAGAGATTAAAGTTATCGATGCGCGTCTAGGCCTGCCTAACATCGCCAACGAAAAGCTAAGATTTCTATGCGAAATTAGGTTGGAAAATGATGCCGCTTCGCTCCTCGAATTATCGCTTCTATTATCTGAAAGAATGAACAAGACGGTCACCAAGAGCAATGTCAATCACCTATTTCGCGCTATCCACCAGCTCTATGAGAGGGTCAACGGATGAATTTTACGCAATTGCTAGGCCAAAAAATACGCGATTTGCGCATCGAAAAAGGCTGGAATCAAGAAGCTTTGGCCTTCGAAGCTCACATCAATAAAAATTACCTATCTGACCTCGAGAGAGGGATGAGGAATCCTTCTCTGCTGATCTTAAAAAGGATTTGTCGAGCCCTCGGAGTAACCCTTTCCGAGCTCTTTATTGGCATCGATTAATTGTACAATTAATGCATTTTGTAAAATTCTATATAGACCGCGATAGTGGTTTAATCATTTCGCTTGAAAATGATTTTTCATATAGTGTATACTATATCCCGCAAGCGAAGGAGGACATTATTGTATGTCAGTAAAAGTTGCAATTAATGGATTCGGTCGTATCGGCCGTTTAGCGTTCCGACAAATGTTTGGGGCCAAAGGTTATGAAATCGTCGCAATTAACGATTTAACTTCTCCCAAAATGTTGGCCCATTTATTAAAGTATGATACAGCTCAGGGTGGCTACGCTGGCTATATCGGTCAAAATCTACACACAGTCGATTCTAAGGAAGCCGTTTTAGGCGAAGACGGGAAAACCGTCGTCGTTCCTGGTAGCATCACCGTCGATGGCAAGGAAATCATCGTCTACGCTATCCCAAATGCTGCTGATTTACCTTGGGGCAAATTAGCGGTTGATGTCGTATTAGAATGCACTGGTTTCTATACCACAAAAGACAAAGCCATGGCTCACATTAAAGCCGGGGCTCGCAAAGTCGTCATCTCTGCTCCTGCTGGAAAAGATCTCCCAACCATCGTCTTTGGCGTCAACGAGAAGACCTTAACCAAGGAAGACCATGTGATTTCTGCTGCTTCTTGCACCACAAACTGCTTGGCTCCAATGGCAAAAGCTTTAAATGATTTCGCTCCTATTCAATCTGGTATCATGAGTACCATCCACGCCTATACTGGTGATCAGATGATCCTCGATGGCCCACACAAGAAAGGCGACTTACGCCGCGCTCGTGCTGGCGCTGCCAACATCGTTCCAAACTCCACTGGTGCGGCTAAAGCTATCGGCTTAGTCATCCCAGAATTAAATGGCAAGTTAATCGGTTCTGCTCAACGCGTTCCAGTGACTACTGGCTCTACAACCATCTTAATCGCTGTTGTCAAAGGCAAGAACATCACTCCTGACAGCATCAATGCCGCGATGAAAGCAGCAAGCAATGAATCGTTCGGTTATAATGAAGATGAGATCGTCTCTAGCGATGTCATCGGCATGAGATATGGTTCCTTGTTCGATGCGACCCAAACCATGGTCAGCAAACTCGGCGAAGATCTGTTCCAAGTCCAAGTCGTCTCTTGGTACGACAACGAATATTCCTACACCACTCAAATGGTCCGTACGATTAAATATCTCTCAGAAAATTGCTAACTGAAGTGGTGCTCAGGGTTTAATTACCCGGTGTGACTCAATCTAATTGGCACCTGTGGTATTCATAGGTGCCTATTTTATAAAAAGGAGACTTATTATGTTAACAGTCGATAAAATGCAAGTCAAAGGCCTACGCGTGTTTGTCCGCGTCGACTTCAACGTCCCCCTAAAGGGTGGAGTTATCCGCGATGACAATCGCATTGTCGCCGCTGTCCCAACCATCAAAGAATTGATGAAGAAGGGCGCTCGCGTAATCTTAGTTAGCCACTTAGGCAAGATTAAGCACAAAGATGCCCCTGAATTAGTCGAAGAGGCTAAGAAGAAAAACGATTTAGCCCCCATCGCTGTTCGCTTGAGCGAACTATTAGCTAAGCCCGTCAAGTTCGTTCCCGTCACTCGCGGAGAAGAGCTCGAAAAGGCTGTCGCTAGCCTCGCTGATGGCGAAGTGCTCTTAATGCAGAATACTCGCTACGAAGTGGGCGAAGAGAAAAATGATCCTGAACTATCCGAAATCTGGGCTAACTTAGCGGATGCCTATGTGATGGATGCCTTTGGATCTGCGCACCGCGCTCACTCTTCCACCTATGGTGTTCCCGAAATCTTAAAGAGCGAAGGAAAACCAGTGGCATGTGGCTTCTTAGTGGAAAAAGAGATTGATAATCTCAACCGCTGCGTCCACGTTTCCGAAAAGGATCGCCCCTACATCGCGGTTCTCGGCGGATTAAAAGTATCAGATAAAATCAAAGTGATTGGCGCCTTGCTCGACAAATGCGACAAGATTCTTATTGGTGGAGCGATGGCTTTCACTTTCTTAAAAGCTCAAGGCAAGAAAACTGGTCTCTCCCCCGTGGAAGATGATCAATTAGATTTTGCTAGAGATTGTTTAGCGAAAGCTAAAGGCCGCATCATCTTACCAGTCGACACCGTCATTGGCGATGCTTTCTTGCCCGAAGAGCGCAAGACTGTCCAAGTCGTCAGCGTCAATGAAGTCCCCGATGGCTTTGAAGGATTAGACATTGGGCCAGAAACCGATAAGCTCTTTGCCGGCCAAATCAGCAAAGCGAAGATGCTTTTCTGGAACGGACCAATGGGCGTCTTTGAACAATCCGAATTCCAAAAAGGCACGATTTCCATCTGCAAAGCGGTCAAAGCTCTCGATGGTAAAGCCTTCACTGTCTGCGGCGGAGGAGATTCCGCTGCTGCGATCAAACAATTTGGTTACGATAAAGATTTCTCACACGTCTCTACTGGCGGCGGTGCCTCGCTCGAAATGATCGAGAACGATGGCCACCTCCCCGGCATTGACATCCTCAATTAATTGCTATGCGACGAAAGTTATTACTCGGCAACTGGAAGATGAACAAGCTCGCTAGCGAAGCAAAAGCCTTCGCCATCGCCAGCCGTCCATTAGTCCAAAAAGCCGCTTTAAATCATATTGATTTAGGCGTGGGTCCCACTTATCTCTCATTAGCAGCAGTCAAAGAAAACGCCGCTCCCGAGATGATTGTTGCCGCCCAAAATGTTCACTTTGCGGAATCCGGAGCTTTCACGGGAGAAGTATCGATCCCGATGCTTTTAGAATTCGGCATCAACTGGGTGATTATCGGTCACTCCGAACGCCGAACTTACGATTACGAAACCAGCGAGAAATGCCAGCAAAAAATTGCCGCTTTGCTCGCTCATAATATGGTCCCTGTTTATTGCGTGGGAGAAACCCTTCAAGAATTTGAAGCTGGGCAGACTAAGAAAGTCGTCGCTGATGCTCTGCGCATAGGGCTACATGGTTTCACCAGCGAACAAGCAAAGAATCTCGTCATCGCTTACGAACCAATTTGGTCGATTGGCACTGGAAAGAACGCCTCGAGCGAAATCGCTGAAAGCGTCTGCCATTATATTCGCGATATTCTCAAAGAATTATTTGGCGAAGTTTCTGAGTCAATCCGAATCCTCTATGGCGGTTCAGTGAAACCCGAAAATATTCGCACTTATCTATCCTGCCCCAATATCGATGGCGCCTTAGTCGGTGGTGCATCTTTAAAAATCGAATCCTACGAAGCCCTTTTGAATAATATTATTTAGGAGTAATTTTATGTACGAAGAATACTACGAAAAACCCAAGAATGTGATCAACCCGGCTGAGACCAACGTTCGCTCCTCATCTTTCTTGTCCAAAGTCTATGGCTACATGGCCATCGGCATTTTAATCACCGCCCTCGTGGCTTTTGGCGTTGGATTTGGCTTCCAATCTTGGATGACCGCCAATCCCACTGCTGCAGCCTATGAAACTTACCTGTTTATTTTGATTGGTTCAATCATCGGCTTGCTAGTGGTTAGCATCGTCATCAGCATCATCTCCCTGAGAGGCAAACATAGCATTATAGTTCCCGCCATCATCTATTCCGTGCTGATGGGTGTCGTCTTCTCTGAATTTGTTTTATTTATTCCTTTCTACATTATTGGCATGGCTTTCGCGATTACCGCGATGACTTTTGCGATCATGTATTTCCTTTCCAAAGTGATTAAGAAGAATCTCAATTGGCTCGGAACTCTGGGTTTTGGCCTTTTGATGGGCGCATTTTTGATGTCCGCCTTCTTCTTTATCTTCTATCTCATCGCCCCCAATCTCTTCTCCTGGCTCTATGTTATCATCGATGGCGTGTTCTTTGTGGCGATGCTCTTCATCACGATGTTCGATGTCTGGCGCATTCAGCAAATCGCCAATAAGGGATCTCAGAGTAATAATCTCGCCCTCTATTGCGCCTTTTCTCTCTACGTCGACTTCATGTATATTTTGATGAGATTAATTATTATTCTCGCCCGAATATTTGGAACGTCGCGCCGCTAGGATAAATAAGCAATTAAAAAATGGCCAGCTAATCTGGCCTTTTTATTTTCTTTTGCACATGCGCGCGCATAACAATTATCATAATTGTAGCGCGCACGTCGCACGCATGAAACAAGCATTTTCTTAGGCAAAAAAATTATTTTGAAAAAAGTGATAAAAGTCGTTGACTAAGTTTTGATAGCGGTGTTATTATATCAAAGCGTGCGATGAGGGAGACCTCCAAATATTACTATGTAATAGCGCACAAACTGATCTTTGAAAACTAAACAGATGTACAAACACAAAACGTCAATTTATTTTTAAATTAAACAAAACCAGATAATTAATTATTGAACTAGAATACAAACTTTGAGAGTTTGATCCTGGCTCAGGATGAACGCTGGCGGCGTGCCTAATACATGCAAGTCGAACGAGGGTAGCAATACCCGAGTGGCGAACGGGTGAGTAACACGTAGGTAACCTGCCTTTTAGCTTGGGATACCCGAAGGAAACTTTGGCTAATACCGGATAATAACAACCGAGGCATCTCGGATGTTTGAAAGGAGCTCTAAAGCTCCACTAGAAGATGGACCTGCGGCGCATTAGCTAGTTGGTGAGATAACAGCCCACCAAGGCGAGGATGCGTAGCCGAACTGAGAGGTTGAACGGCCACATTGGAACTGAGACACGGTCCAAACTCCTACGGGAGGCAGCAGTAAGGAGTTTTCGGCAATGGGGGAAACCCTGACCGAGCAACGCCGCGTGAGTGATGACGGCCCTATGGGTTGTAAAGCTCTGTTATAAGGGACGAACAGCTTTGCTAGGAAATGAGCAGAGTCTGACGGTACTTTATCAGAAAGCCACGGCTAACTACGTGCCAGCAGCCGCGGTAATACGTAGGTGGCAAGCGTTATCCGGAATTATTGGGCGTAAAGAGTGAGCAGGCGGCAGATTAAGTTTGAGGTTAAAGCGTGGGGCTCAACCCCATAAAGCCTTGAAAACTGATCAGCTAGAGTACGAGAGATGTGAAGGGAACTCCATGTGTAGCGGTGAAATGCGTAGATATATGGAAGAACACCAGTGGCGAAGGCGCTTCACAAGCTCGAAACTGACGCTCAGTCACGAAAGCGTGGGTAGCAAATAGGATTAGATACCCTAGTAGTCCACGCTGTAAACTATGAGAACTAAATATTGCCGCGAGGCAGTGTTGAAGCTAACGCATTAAGTTCTCCGCCTGGGGAGTACGGTCGCAAGACTGAAACTTAAAGGAATTGACGGGGGCCCGCACAAGCAGTGGAGCATGTGGATTAATTCGACGCAACGCGAAGAACCTTACCAAGATTTGACATGGGAACTAAAGCCCTAGAAATAGGGAAATATCAGGTCTACACAGGTGGTGCATGGTTGTCGTCAGCTCGTGTCGTGAGATGTTGGGTTAAGTCCCGCAACGAGCGCAACCCTTGTCCTTAGTTGCCATCATTAAGTTGGGAACTCTAAGGATACTGCCGATGTAAGTCGGAGGAAGGTGGGGATGACGTCAAATCATCATGCCCTTTATATCTTGGGCGTCACACGTGCTACAATGGCCGGTACAAAGAGATGCAAAACCGCGAGGTCAAGCAAATCTCATAAAGCCGGTCTCAGTTCGGATCGGAGTCTGCAACTCGACTCCGTGAAGCTGGAATTGCTAGTAATCGCAGATCAGCCATGCTGCGGTGAATACGTTCCCGGGCCTTGTACACACCGCCCGTCAAACCATGAGAGCTGGTAATACTCGAAGTCGTTATCCTAACCGCAAGGAGGGAGACGCCTAAGGTAGGACTAGTGATTGGGGTTAAGTCGTAACAAGGTATCCCTACGGGAACGTGGGGATGGATCACCTCCTTTCTATGGAGAAAGTGTTAACTGCCTAATAGGCTAGTTAACGTATGTACAAAAAACCTAAATTTCTAGGATTATCGGAAATTGACCGTGGTTGAACAATCTGTTTAGTTTTGAGAGATCAGAAACTCTCAAAAACTGTTCTTTGAAAACTGAATATTTTAAAACATGTTCTTTCTGTTAATGTCGCAATTTAAGTGATTTCATCACTGAGATAGCGAACAAATAACAAAAAAATTACAAAGATCGAAAGATCAAAAACCAATTCATTTGAAAAATTAAACAACTGAAACCTAATTTTACGAAGTTAAGTAAAAAGGGCGTACAGCGGATGCCTTGGCACTAGAAGACGATGAAGGACGCGATTACCTGCGAAAAGCGACGGCGAGCTGGATATGAGCTTTGACCCGTTGATATCCGAATGGGGAAACCCGGCGAGAGTAATGTCTCGTCATCCTATCAGAAACCAATAGCTGATAGAGAAGAAAGACCTAGGGAATTGAAACATCTTAGTACCTAGAGGAAAAGAAAGAAAATCGATTCCGTAAGTAGCGGCGAGCGAAAGCGGAACAGCCCAAACCAATCTAAGGATTGGGGTTACGGACCACGACATGAGATATGAAAACGATAGCCAAATGGCCTGGGAAGGCCAGCGATACAGGGTGATAGCCCCGTAGGCGAAATCCTTTTCAACTCTAGTGAGTTCCAGAGTACGACGGAGCACGAGAAATTCTGTCGGAAGTTACGGAGACCACTCCGAAAGGCTAAATACTAACTAGTGACCGATAGTGAACCAGTACCGTGAGGGAAAGGCGAAAAGAACCCCGGGAGGGGAGTGAAAAGATTCTGAAACTGTATGCCTACAAAAAGTCAGAGCCCGTTAAAGGGTGATGACGTGCCTATTGAAGAATGAACCGGCGAGTTATGATTGCATGCAAGGTTAAGTCGTAGAGACGGAGCCGTAGTGAAAGCGAGCCTGAATAGGGCGATTAGTATGTAGTCATAGACCCGAAGCCCGACGATCTATCCATGAGCAGGTTGAAGGTGGGGTAAAACCCACTGGAGGACCGAACCGACGTTCGTTGAAACGCCCGCGGATGACTTGTGGATAGGGGAGAAATTCCAATCGAGTTGGGGGATAGCTGGTTCTCCCCGAAATAGCTTTAGGGCTAGCGTAAGGTAGTAGTTAGTGGAGGTAGAGCACTGAATGGCTGATGGCGGCACAAGCCGTACTGATTCCAATCAAACTCCGAATGCCATTAATGTAAGCCTTGCAGTCAGAGTGTGGGGGATAAGCTCCATGCTCAAAAGGGAAACAGCCCAGACCGTCAATTAAGGTCCCTAAATTCATGCTAAGTGTGAAACGATGTAGAGATGCATAAACAACTAGGATGTTAGCTCAGAAGCAGCTATCATTTAAAGAGTGCGTAACAGCTCACTAGTCGAGTGCCTCCGCGCGGAAGATTTACCGGGGCTAAGCATGATACCGAAATTACGGATTTTAGATTTATCTAAAGTGGTAGGGGAGCGTTCCATGGGGGGTGAAGCAGCACCGAGAGGAGCTGTGGACCGCATGGAAGTGAGTATGCCGGTGTAAGTAACGATGATGGGTGAGAATCCCATCCACCAATTGACTAAGGTTTCCTGGGGAAGGTTCGTCCTCCCAGGGTTAGTCGGGGCCTAAGGCGAGACCGAAAGGTGTAGTCGATGGACATCAGGTTGATATTCCTGAACCCGCATATATGTGATGTAGTGACAGAGAGGGTTAATCATACCGGTAATTGGATTCCGGACCAAGCGAAATACCTTGTGCGTAGGCAAATCCGCGCACTTTAAGGGGAAAGCGTAATGGGGACTGAATGGCTTCGGCCTAGTAGGGAAGTTGATGATACCAGCTCTCAAGAAAAACTGCTAACTTAAGTATATGTGGCCCGTACCGAGAACGGACACACGTGGTCAAGATGAGTAATCTAAGGTGAGCGAGATAACTGTTGTTAAGGAACTCTGCAAAATTACTTCGTAAGTTCGCAAGAAGAAGTGCTCTCGAAAGAGAGTCGCAGTGAAGAGGCCCAGGTAACTGTTTACCAAAAACACAGCTCTATGCCAAGCCGCAAGGCGATGTATATGGGGTGATGCCTGCCCAGTGCTGGAAGGTTAAAAGGAGGGGTGCAAGCTCTGAATTGAAGCCCCAGTGAACGGCGGCCGTAACTATAACGGTCCTAAGGTAGCGAAATTCCTTGTCAGGCAAGTTCTGACGCGCACGAATGGTATAATAATCTGGGCGCTGTCTCGACAGCAGGCTCGGTGAAATCTTAATACCTGTGAAGATGCAGGTTACCCGCGACTAGACGGAG